>Ga0209164_1000691_pt1 | contig 64079 bp, 70 predicted proteins | sample MTBNYHSulfiMetaG_FD_187458 | JGI IMG/M metagenome (GOLD analysis project Ga0209164, IMG submission 187458) | Enrichment culture microbial communities from rom New York Harbor, USA that are MTBE-degrading - MTBE-NYH (New York Harbor Sulfidogenic)... | ecosystem: Environmental > Aquatic > Marine >... | reverse complement strand
CTTCTTGACGTAGCGAGGTTCTCCAGGAACTTCAAGTCCTCCGTTTCCAAGGACAGCGGGCTTCGCTTTTTCTGGAATGGCATAACCGGCTCCTTTCGTTTTTGCCGATCATACCATAGGAGTGTACCAAATTGCAATATTAATTTATGAACGATCTACTAGGTTCAGCAGTAGTGTAATTGTAGGCCCATCCATATGTTCTGAATCATAGGCCGGTTTGACAGGTCAGTTCCCTTTCTGGAGTTCTTTCAACTGCGGGTATTTGGTCGTCCATTTGCCTTCAGCATCCCTCACATCCACCCGGATGGTCCCCTGATGGGTCCACCACACGATTTCTCTCTCGTCCGTATATCTGACCCCTGACCCTGAAATAACCTGGGGCAAGGTGTATTCCCTTCCATCGGGCATCGTCAGCTTGACGAAATGCAGACTCCCGTCGGAAAGGGACCCGTATTTCGCCACAAACTGCTCACCGGTTTCACTCTTGTAATAAACAGGCGGACCGAGATTCACCGTTAGGGCTGTTTTGGTCGGACTCGTACCACAACTGCATAGGAATAAAGATAATATGCCCATGAACAATGTTGTTTTCATCGGCCCAAACATCTTGTCATAACCAAAATCCACAAAAACAGATCCTCTCAACCAATCTGAAACTTGCTTTGGATTTAAGGCCCTCTGGACCATGAGATCCCTATAAAAAAAGGTTCCAAAGCTCGAAAGCCACGAAACCTTTATTTTTACTGGCGCGCCCAGCAAGATTCGAACTTGCGACCTACGGATTCGTAGTCCGCTAAAAAGCCCTTCACAGCATTTCACAGCGTTTCATTTTTCTGCTTGACATTTCAATGTTTTATCTTTAATATCCTTCACAGAGCTTCACTTTCAAACTGTTGCGTTTCACGTCATTTTTATGGACCATTTATGGACCAAAAAACAGACTCCAGACATGCGGATTAGTAATCCGCTGCGGCGAAATGCAGCTCGGTATCTTGCGGTTTGGTCCATAAACAAACCAAGACCTACGGATAAATATCCGTACGTCTCTGGAGGGGAGAAATGGCTGCAAGAAGCTTTCAGGGCACTAAATTTCCCGGCGTGAGGTACCGGCAACACCCTACCCGAAAACATGGTGTGCAATTCGACCGGTATTTTGTCATCTATTACAGATACGAAGGCAAAAATTATGAGGAGGGTGTGGGGTGGGCTCGCCAGGGATGGACGCTTCAAACCGTCAGCGAACTTTTGGGGCAGCTCAAGGCCAACCAGCGCAAAGGAAAAGGGCCCAAGACCCTGAAGGCCATGCGCGAAGAAGAAAAGGCCAGGAAGGAGGTTGAAGAGAAGAAAAAGGCGCTTCAGGAGCGCCTGGCTTACACCTTCGGTGAATTCTTTTCGGAAAGCTATCTTCCCCAGGCCAAAACCGAAAAAAGCTCCTGGAAGCGGGATGAACAGCTCTACAATACACATATCAGAGAAGTCCTTTCAGAAAAACCACTCCATGAAATCGTTCCCCTCGACATCGAGCGTCTCAAGCGGAAAATGGGCAAGAAGGACCTTGCACCGAGAACCATACAGTACGCCCTCGCGGTAGTGCGGCACGTTTTCAATGTGGCCCGGAATCACAATGTCTTTTCCGGAGACAACCCGGTCTCCAAAGTGCGCATACCCAAGGTCGACAACCGCCGAATGCGCTTTCTGACACAGGATGAAGCCGATCAACTTCTAAACGCCCTATTCCCGAAATCCCTGCCTCTTTATGTGATAAGCCTGTTTTCCCTTCATGCAGGCCTGCGCTTTGGGGAAATCGCAGCGCTCAGATGGGCCGACGTGGATCCGGATATGGGGACGCTCCTGGTTCATGGGAAGAACGGAATGCTGCGCACCGCCTATATGACAACTCGCATGCGGGAGGCCATGAAAATGCTCGAGACCGGAAGCAAAAGCGATCTGATTTTTCCGGCGCGAAACAGCGCCGGCCATAAGACCAGCGTCAGCAGCGTCTTTGCGCGAACCGTTGATCAATTAGGGCTTAATGCCGACATTCCGGACAGCCGACAGAAGGTTTGCTTTCATACGCTCCGGCATACTTTTGCGAGCTGGCACGCCATGAACGGAACAGATCTTTATGTACTCAAGGAGCTCCTGGGCCACAAGAATTTTTCAATGACCCAGCGATATGCCCACCTTGCCCCGGCAACCCTCAAAAAGGCGGCGCTTGATTTTGAGAAAAGTTTAAAGGGTGAAAAGACGACGCAAACCCAGGAGAAAAATGAAAGCGTGGTGCAGCAATGAATATCAAACTTGCTGAGAAGTTCAAAAGACACAGTGAGAAAATCGAGGTGGATGATGAGGGCAACCTGTTTGCTCTGACCTATACGGTTGCCGAAGTAGCAGACATCTTCAGCGTTACAAAGAAGACCGTTTATAAGTGGCTTAAGTTCAAGGAGGAGGACGGCAGGACGCTTATCGATCCGGTCGACTGGTTCAGGATCCCCGGCCCAGGCTATATCCGCATCATGGAATCGGCGCTCCTCAAAATGCAAAACATTATTCCCGCGAATGAGATAAAAGAGTAAGGCGACTTTGCTAAGTAGAATAGTGCCTCAAGAGTTTCCAAAAGTCGAGAGTTAACCCGCCCAACCATTCTCTCTTTTCAATAGATTGCTTGGTTTCCTGGTCGCCATGATCCATGACGGTCCGGGCCTTTTCGACTTTTGCGCGAGAGATACCTAATGTTTCGGCTGTCTTTTCTGCGGATTTTGAGACCTCACTATCAATAGCCTCATCTGAGGCTTTTGATTTAAACTCCTCACTTTTATGATCTCCGCCCCGCTTCTTCCTCTTATCCATCCACTGAATACACTTCCACAACTCAGCCTCGGTCATGTTCCGCCGGTCCCGTTGCCGATGTATGGCGTACTGGATGGCTTCGTCTTCACCGGGAAATCCAGCCGCCAACTACCGAATGCCTGTGTTTTTCTTGTCTGAACTCTTTGTGCATGCACCTTGATTACGAGGCATAAAGTTATCTTTATAATTCATTTGGCATATTAATGATAAATTTAATTGATTTTAATCCTAAAAATAAAAAACAACATGCCGTAAACTCAATAAATACCGCTAAACCAAAGAACCGCAGTAAACTGAAAACCAGCCTATTGACCCTCCCTTAATTATCTATCATTCTTATATCCGATAATTTTTAACAATTTTTCGGAGAAAAGACATGACAATATCCAAAAGCGGACGGCAAGAGATTATTTCAGATATCCCGTTATTTGTTACAAGGCAAAAGGCTGTAGAAATCCTCGGGGGTCTCTTTGCGCGCGGAACGCTCGCGAACATGGATTCGCGAGGCCTGGGGCCGAAGGTCAAAATTCGGGTGGGTGGAAAAATCGCATATCCGCGCGACTCATTTATCGAGTGGGTCCAGGAGAAGACCGGTCAAAACTTGGCATCTTAATCTATTGCATAAAGGAGTGATTCATGAAAATCCAACCCATCACAATGACGCCAAAAGATTGGCGGGAGGCCTTGCAGGAACTCAAAAAGGTGAACCCTGAACATGACATTGGGGCACTCGCTATGTATGCGGCTCGAAAATTCCCGGAACTCCGGGAAGCTGAAATTTCAAAAGGAAATCAAGGAAGGAGTAATTAGTATGAATTACGCAAAATTTTTGAAAGAGACGTTTCATGTTGATCTGCCAGGCAGAAAAAGCCGCGCAAGGAATCTGTTTACGGAATCCGGCATACTCCCAGCCATCACTGACATCCTAGAGGAAAAGGATGCTGCGGCGCTCCACAAAAAGGTTGTGGCTGAGCTCGCAGCTCGGGATGACGAACTGCGGCGGGCTGATTATGAAGAATACCTTTCGCAAACTGAAGCAGGGATCTCTAGTCCGACGCGAGATGACGGAAGGCGGGTCAACCAGGTTCGAAACTCTGAGGCCCCGGCTAGATCGGGGGATGTGGATCCCTTTATGAAAAAAGTCCGGGAGGTGAAGAATGAACGCGGATGCGAACTCCATCAAGCGATGTCGGAAGTCATAAAGATGCATCCAGGGTTGCATGAAGATTTTTTGACGAAGGCGAACAGGAAGTAATGACATCTTCGAGCAATAGTGACCTCCGGCACCTTGCCTGGTGTCTGGGAAATCGGTTTGCGATTGAAAAGGCCCTGATCGCTGACATAGATACACAGGCCGTCCTGGATACCCTTGTCAATATCGAACCACCTGCCCTTTCCATCGAGTTCTTCGTCAAACTTAGGGTTAGAGACTGTTTCACAGCACTGATACGGCTGTCGGAGAGCACAGGAGATCTTGCGTGAATACCTTCGAGTAGTACACACCCGTTACAAGGACCTGGCCCGAAAAGAGGCCTTGGATTGGTTTCACGCTATGAACACAAAGAGGAAGCAGCATGACAACTATATCGATAAGCCAAAAGGCTGATGAGCGCGATTTAGAAACGCTTGAAATAAAGATATCCTAGGGCTTACCCGTTTTTTACGAGATGGGGATTTGCATGCAGAAAATTAAAAAAAAAGATCTTTATCGTGTGAAGGGATTTGAAACATTCGATCAGTATTTCAACAGCAGGTGGGCGGAGTTGTTCGCTAGGTTGTATGAAGGGGGTATCTAGAGATGGCGGATATCGAGAAGACAATTGACATCATTTTCGCGGGTAAGGACGAAGTTAGTAAAACCTTTGCCACGGTTTCCGGCTCCCTGGATAAATTTTCACAGAAGACCCAGGAGATCGCCAAGCCGTTGGCTAATGCTGCGGATACGGTATTGAAGCTCGATGCGGCCCTGGCCGCGATGGCTGTCGCCGGTCTGGCTTTGGCAACAAACGAAGCTGGAAAATTTAACGACAGTTTTGCGGAAATCTCGACGTTGGTTACCGCGTCAGATGAATCATTGTCCTATTTCAAAGATTCCATTTTGGATTACAGTCGAACATCCACAGCCAGTCTTGATGATATCAACCGAGCTGTCTACACAGCCATATCAGCCGGCGTGGAGTACAAAGACGCGTTAACCGTGTTGACCCAGGCGGAGAAGTTGTCCGTCGCTGGCAAGGCGGATCTCGAATCCACGATCCGGGTCCTGGTGAGCTCGCTGAATGCATATGGAAAATCAACGGATGAGGCAGCAAATTTCGCGGACGCGCTCTTTATGGCCGTCAAGGACGGACAAACCACCCTGCCGGAACTCGCCTCATCGCTATCCCGAGTTTCAACCATAGCTGCCAACTCAGGAGTGTCATTCGATGAGCTTATGGCCGCCATCGCTGCGGTAACGGCCACCGGCTCGCCTACGACGGAGGCGATGACCTCCATCAAGGCTGCTATCTCCGCCATTATCAAACCATCGGCGGAAGCCCGAGACACAGCTAAGGAGCTGGGTATTTCCTTTAATGCCTCAGCGCTTGCCACCAAGGGGTTAGACGGCGTTCTAAAGGACGTCTACAAGGCAACCGGCGGCGCTACTGAGCAGATCGTCAAGTTGTTCGGATCGACTGAATCCTTGCCGGCCGTCTTGACCCTCGGGGCGGACGCCTCGGGTAAGTTCGCGGCGGCCTTGACGGACATGAAAAATAAGGCCGGCGCGGTCACGGAAGCGTATGGGAAAATGGCCGAGAATTTCGGTCTGATCAACCAGAACATTGTGAACAATATAAAGGCCACGCTGATCGAGATCGGGGAGAAGACCCTGGAGCGCTATCTGAATATTGGAAAAGAGATCGGCGAGTTTTTCGCGGCCATCGGAACGGCCGTTGACAGTGGAACATTCGATCCCCTTTTCAAGGCGCTGGATAATTTCGGCCTCGACATCCAAAATTTTTTTGATGCCCTGGGCCGTTCTTTGCCGGAGGCGCTGAAGATGGTCAAATGGGATGACCTCCTCGATGCGTTCGGCGACCTGGGTGACGCATTCAAAGACCTGTTCGGCGATTTTGATCCGGCTGACCCTAAGAAGGTCGCGGACGCGATTCAGTTCGTAATCGAATCGGTCGAAACCCTGATTCGTGTCACGGCGGGCATGGTGAAGGGCTTTAAGCCCTTCCTGGAAGGAATCCTGAATTCCGTCGAGGCCTTCAACAGGCTGAGCGACTCCGAGAAGGAGGCCTCCGGCGAGATCCTGGCCCTCGCTAAGGCCCTGGTGACGTTGGGCACCGGGATTACGGCGGCGTTGATCGCCATTGGAGACAATGCGGACGATATTACACGGATCTTCAAGGGTGTGGCCGGCGCGATTGAATTGACCTGGGGTTCATTGAAGGCCGGCATCCAAACCATCGCGGCGATAGTGCTCGAAGCGGCGGGCATGATCCTCTCCGGGCTCGAAAAAGTTACCTGGGGCGACTGGAACAAGGATATCCGCGAGTCAAGGGTTTACATCGAGAATCTTGCGGGCCAGGTTGAGAGACGTCTCCTGAAAAGTGTGGTTCAGGTCCATTCCGGATGGGATAAGGTCACGGATGCGATCTCCGGTGCGAGGGATAAGGTTTCTGATATGGGCAGGACCGTTGAGGAAGAGCTTGTGAAACCTATGCTTGATATCGATTTCTCTGACGTTGACTGGTCGGCTTGGGATGAGGGATTCCGGGAGGAAATCCAGAAATCGATACCCGTTGATGCCCGTATAGATGTCAAGACGGATAAGAAACAGATTTCAAAGGAGGCGGAGGAGGCCAAAAAGAAAATCGAGAGCACCTTTACCAAGGCTTCAATGGCGCCGGTCGATCTTCAGTTGAACTTCAACGGATCCGGGGTGGGGGCCGCTTTTCGTGACGACATCAAAAAAGAGTTCGCGGCCAAACCCCTGGAAGTGAAGGACATATTCGACCCGAGCGGCATCGCGGACCTGTTCGGTCAGTTGGAAGGCAAGGTCGGCCTGGACCGGCTGAAGGTCGAGAAGGCCATCGAGCAGCAGCTGACGATACAGCGCCAGCTGGCCGACGTGCAGCTGAGCGCCGCGAACACCATGTACCAGGCCGCGCAGGTTTACACCAGTTCGGGGGTCGCCGACAAGACCATCAAGATCGAGGCCAAGGGCCTGGAGCCCGAGATGGAGGCCTTCATGTGGAAGCTGTTGAAGAAGATCCAGGTCCGGGCCAATGAGAGCGGCGCGGAGTTCCTGCTGGCCGCGAGCAGTTAAAAATTTTATCGGAGATCGGAGAAAGGAGATTACGCCATGTTTGAGGTTTTAAAGAAGGAAGCCGCAAGCGTCGAGGAGCTCGCAGACGCTTATTTTGACATTGAAGCCCACCGGGAGAGGGTGACCAGCGAACGGCACGGAACACACAAGGCCTTGCTGGCCGCAAAAATTAATGGTGATAGTAAGGAAGCGTTGGAAAGGGTGAAGGACGAGCTGGCAAATTTGGACCTCGAATTGGAAGCATGCGGCGAAGCCATTGAGATTCTCTTGGGGCGCATAAAAGAGGCGATTCCGGGGGAATTGACAGCGCGGAAGCAGGAACTCCAGCAGCGGATTTTTGAACTGCGTGCCGAGAAGAAAGGGCTTGCGGACGACATCCTTGAAAAACTGGGCGAGGTCATAGGTATGCGGCATGGAATTACCGGGGATTTACTCAACGTGGTTGATTGGCACTGGCTCGGTTCACAGACGGCTTTCCCATGGGACAAGCAAGAGATGATTTCGCGCCTCCGCGCCCACATCGAAAACCATAATGTTGTAGGCGGTGGAGTGAGTATCAACAGTCGTATATCGGAGCTCCAAAGGCAGGTTCGTGATGTTCAATCAATGATTGAGATGGATCCGGAAAAAGCGATTAACGCGGTTTTGGACCAGTTCCGGAATTGTCCATAGAATTATGCGGGGGGAATACCCGGGGCGGGTCGCGCGCCCTTCGAGTCGGGCCGGGTCCCCGCAACCTCAAACCTCCTCCTTCTCCGGCCCGACACAGCGACATCCATGGGGGTATTTCCAGGAGGCACCCCACCCTTCCCTGATATGCCAGCGCGGGGAGTCTCCATCGACGGCTCGCGGCCGGCCGTGTAAGCCTGGGCGGTCTCCCTGCGCGTATCTCCTTGCCGCCCTGGCAGGCCGCACGGGGAGGGGGCGAGCTGGCGCGTCCCCTCCCTTTAAAATGAAAGTGGAAATACGATGGAATGAAAGGAGATCTAACCCCTTGCCCCCTTTAGAATTTTTACCAGCCAATAATCGATACGTTCGTACACTCCCGATCGGGGCGGGTCCTTCCTGGATGCCGTCGGCATACGGCACAAAGAGTCGCGATAAACGCGAATTTTTAAGATTTGAAATGGAACGGAAAAATGGAATTGAAGCCTGGTGACTCCCCGGAAAATGGCCCGGCTGATCGCATAGGTCCAGGCGAAAAGGGTCAAGGGCTGGACGGAAAACAACCCTCATCAACGGCTCTAAATATTTCACGGCCTGGCTTCGTGACCGATTGTCTGAAGGCCGCCGAGCTGGGTGACGGCGTACTCTTTGCCGAGCTCCACAAGGAACGCTTTCTTTTCAACAAATCATCGAGGGAATGGCTCGCCTGGGTAGGGCATCACTGGGAAGTCGATCTCATGGATGACGCCTTGGCCTCTGTTGAAGTGGTCGCACAAGCATACCTGGAGAAAGCGGAGTCGGTGGTTGAAAAAATCGCCTGGGCCACGAAAAAAGGGGATGACGCGGCGGTTGAGAGTCTCGAGGAATTTCATAAGGTATTTAAAAAACGCATCAAAAAGCTGCGCACCGAAACCGGCCGGCAGAACTGCCTGAAATTTGCCCATACAAACCCATTGAACGCGCTCCAGATCTCCGGGGACCAGCTCGACCAAAAGCCCTGGCTGCTCGCTTGCAAGAATGGTGTGATCAACCTCCGGACCGGCGACATGGGACCTGGCCGGCCGGAGGATTACCTCATTCGGGCAAGTCAAATCGAATACACCGGGATCGAAACACCGGCGCCGGTATGGGAAAAAACTCTCCACGAAATTTTTGAGGATGAGGATATGATTCTGTATCTTCAGAGACTCCTCGGATATGCCATAACCGGCATGACCATTGAACCGGTCTTGCCTGTGTTTTTCGGGCATGGCCGGAATGGAAAGACTACCTTGGTCGAGATCATTGGGCATGTCCTCGGCCCGCTGGCCGGTCCGATCCCATCGGAGATGCTGCTCGATTCAGGACGTTTTACGAGTTCTGACGCGCCGAGTCCCAGCATTGTGGATCTCCGCGGCCTCCGCATTGCTTTTGCCTCGGAGGTCGAGGAAAACCGTCGTTTTTCGGCCTCTCGGGTGAAATGGCTGTCCGGATCTGACACATTGGTCGGCCGGTCTCCACATGATAAAAGAAACACCCGCTTTCAGCCCAGCCACACGCTCATTTTAATGACCAATCACCAGCCGGACGCGCCGATGGATGACTTTGCATTCTGGGAAAGGATCCATATGATTCCCTTTTCCTTTAGTTTCGTTGACCGGCCGCCCAAGGCCGAGCATGAGCGACGCTCCGATAAACACCTGGCCGAAAAACTCAAGTCCGAGGCCTCCGGGATACTGGCCTGGTTGGTCCGGGGATGCCTGGCCTGGCAGGAGCAGGGACTCCGGCCTCCTGAAAAGGTCCGGGCCGCCACGGAGGAATATCGCCGATCCGAGGACCTCCTCGCCGACTTTCTTGAAGAGCGCTGCGTGGAGGATCCCAGGGTCAAGGAACAGGCGGCGGAACTCTATGACGCCTTTAAGGAGTGGTGGACTGAGAATGTCAGCAAGAAGACATTGAGTCAGAAGAAGTTCGGCCGGCTCCTGGGCCGTCGTTTCAAGCGGGTCAAATCGAATACAACCCAATATGCCGGCCTCCGGCTCCTGAAAAAATAACGGGAGGATCGCGGGAGGATTTTGGGACGATTATGGGATGATTATCAAGTTGAACATTTTAAAAAACCTTATATATATTAATATGTTATATTTTTCTTGGGAGGATGGGAGGATTAAAACATATAAAATATATAAGAAAAAAGAAAAAGGCAGGAAAAAAAGCTGGGGAAAAAAAGCTGGAGTATTTTATGGAAAAGTGTTCAATCCTCCCAAATCGACGCGAAGATGAAGGTTAACCAGTTGGAATGTTAAATAAAAAAAGGGTTGGGAGGATTGATGCCAATCATCCCATGTTTCCTCCCGTTATGTCGGCTTAATTTTGGATACTATTTTAAAAATTGAAACTATAAAACAAAACAAAGCCGAGTTAACGTCAATATTTTTCCGGGAGTTTTAATGTGCTTCGAGTTGATCCTATTTGAAGAGATTTTAAGGTGCCTCAGATGGATCCCTATCTAACCGACTGGATGGATGCAGAAAGAAAAGAAAGGGAATTTTTCCGGAAAAAACGGAAGCAGCGCTGCACTGATTGTTTCTTTTGGTTTCCCTACCGGTGGTCAAAGACCCGTCCCACCTGGGGTGAGTGCCTAAAGTACGATCTTTTTTGTAAATGGACATTCGGAGTCTGTTGTTTTGATTTTCGCCGGCGGCCGTCCAGGGCTTTTCTGAGACTGGTCAAGTGATAGTTCCTGCGGCCTGGGGTGGGTACCCAGGAAGGACGGCCGGGACCTGTTCCGGGCCCGGGCCTCCTGGGGCCTGCCGGCCGAGAAGCGGGAGGACGGCAGCGACAAGGCTTTGTGGATACCGCGCGGGCACGTCATCCCGTGGACCGGGATCGATGGTGTCTACCGGGATCCGGACGCGGGCCTATGGGCCGGTAATCATGTCGGAGCCGCATGACCATAACTGGGTGCCCGAGGCTTCGGGCCACGCGACCAGGAGCGCTTGGTGGGAAGGGGAACTTCCACTATCTCCAATTCCTGATAAGTGGGAGGATCCGCGATGCCGGCATGATCCTCCTGGTTTGAAATTTGAGGGGTGAAGGGGTAATTTGTTATGGCAAAGAGAAGGAAAAAGTCGAATCAAATGACAGCGGATTTATTGCAAAGAAAATACCCGGACCTGGTTGCCCGAATCAAAGATAAAACGAAGGCCGCTGAACGGCAAAGGCTCTTGACTGTTGTCCGCCTGCAACTTGGGCAGGATGCCGCTGAAAAAGTAGAGCTATCCGTTGAAGGAATAGAGTCTATCCGGGGCCTCTTGGGGGCACTCATCAAAGCCAAAGATATGCCGGTCCGGGATCCGGAAAGGCCTACTAGTGAAGAGTTGCGTGACTTCCTGGAAGAAGCCCGCCGTAAATTTGGAACTGAGAATTTTAGTGAGGACCAGCTCTGGCAGTTGACCTCTTCATTGAAAAATACGACTGCTAATCAGCGCGAGCAGCTCTTACAAGGCCTTCTCACAATTCGGAATTTCGCGCATTACAGGAAATCGTTAGAAAGCAAGCTGAATTAAATCTGATTAGTGTCGCTGCAAACATAATTAGGTTAAATTATACTCAGTAGGGGCTGAAGGTGGTAAAACGGCTTAAGCGTTTTTATGATTGTAAATTTTATGCTCAATGCCTCGATAATGCTGCCCGTGCCCTTAAGCCATCGCTACCATGTATGACCTGTTTAAAATATGAGCCGACGGAGCTCGTCAACACGCCGGCTGAGATCGAGGGAGCTGTAAATCTGTGGCGGGCCGTCTTCTGGAATAGCGGGGATATATTAGGTGGGTGAGTGAAGATTTTTTCCTTGACATTCCTGGGGGGATTTTTTATCCTAAACATGCTTAAATTCTAACACGGGAGGCCACTCGTGAACTGGCTATTTTTATTGGTGAAAAGATCGACCCGCGCATGGAATCCGGTACCAGCAATGGCCGGGGGCTTTGTTAGAGCCTAAGCGTTCCATGCGCTTTTTTTATGGGGGGTGCGAGATGAAGACATTTACTGTGAACGAAGCGGCCAGTGGTAGGGTGATCGAGAATGTAAACGACATTGTTGACAGCCTTCGGGAAATTGGGAATGCGGATCAGGAATCATATTGGGTTGTCGGGTGCGACAAAAAGCGGAAGGAGATTTTTCGGGAATGCCTCTTCCTGGGGACTGCTGATTCAGTCCCAGCCGATCCAAGAATCATTTTCAGAAGACTCATATGCTCCGGCGCCTGGTCCTGGGCGGCTGTTCACAATCATCCGACCGGGGATCCGGCACCCTCCAGGTCGGATATCGAGGGAGCTCAGAACCTCGCGGCGGGTTCAAAGCTGCTCGGGCTTCATCTTTTCGACTACCTAATCATCGGGGAGGCCGGCAGTTTTTTTTCATTTACCCATGAAGGCCTTCTCCCCTTTAAAGGCTCAGATGACAAGGGAGCCAAGAGACAGGGTGCGCGTGCCAGGAGCGGGCATGTCCATCGAAACAAGGAAACGCGCAATGAGGATCCTGACATCCATTCAGCGCTTCGAAGGGATTGGCAGAGGCTCAAGGATGGGTACCCGGACGCAATTCTGTTTTTTGATCGGGGGGATTTTTATGAAACCTTTTTTGGAGACGCCGAAATTGCGTCTCGTATTCTCGATATTCCCCTCTTGAAGCGCGGCCCTTATAAAAATGGGCCTCCCTTGCCATGCTGCGCCATACCCGTCCACCTCCGGGATGACTGTATCAAGAGCCTGCTGAACCATGGGCACAAGGTCACAATCTGCGAAGAAAAGCCGGAGGGCAACGAGCGCCGCCGGCGCTCATAAAATATGAAATATCCTATAGGGAAAAGGAGGTAAAAAATGACGATCGAAAAACAGCCTTTTAACATTGACATGTTGGGGCCGGACTTAGGTTTCATCTACGGCGTAATCCAGTTGTTTCGCGATTCTCTGGAGCATGGGGAACTCGATATAATGCATTTCCCTTCACTTTCTTGGGTACTCTCCGAGGTTGAGGAACGATGCACGAGAGTCATAGGCATGTTCGAAGGAGGGACCGATATCGAGCTTCAGCATTTATGGAACAAGGCACACCCGGACAAGGTAAATCCGGCCAGTTAAAGAAGGGTAGATGTCTTACGGCCCTATATGGTCGGAGCCTTACACTGAAGGGTTTTTCCGGATGAATTCTGAAGGAGGTATGGTATAATGGAAATGAGCGAAGGGGAGAGAAGGTGTTTCAAGGTGTGGCAAGCTGAAATGTCGCCGCGTATAGATTTCCGAGAAGAAACCCATTTAGACATTGTAAAAAACATCATGAAGAACGCCGCCTATCATGAAGCCGGGCATGCTGCTGCAAATGCCTTCCTGGGCACTTATGGGATTTCGAATGTTGATAGAATCACGATTATACCCAATAAGACTTTTAACGGTCGTATACCCTGTTCTTGTCACTATTCAAGATCAGTTAAACATTTCCAGGAGGGCAAAAATGGAACATGAGCCATATACTGGCGTTTCGGGTCTGTAAAAACATGATAGCGAGTAAATGTTGACATTACAAATAGTTACGCTACTCCCGAAAAATTGGCGTGTGTCTACAAAATTAGGGTGCTTTCAGGGCTTTTTCTCTATTTCCAGAACCTGTTTTGGTGTGGAGATCTTCAGTGATTTGAGTATGTTCACCGTTTCCGGATCCAGTTCATTGCGATGTAGAAAACGATGAGAAGAATTCTCAAAATTTGTTACCTGTAAGCGGTCCAGGGCCTCTCGGATTTGTTTCCAGGATTTGTTGCAGGAAAGCTCCGCCACCCGCTCGATCAGTAACGCCAACACACATATTCTGACATGCGTTTCGATACGACGGGACAACCAATGATACATGGGCGTCATCTTGATCTGGGTCTTTTTCAAAGACCGAAAGCACCGCTCTATGACCATAAGGCTCTTGTACCCACAGGCCGCGTCTTCGAGGGTAATGGTATCGTCGTTGGTCTCAAGGACCCATTTGCCATCATACATTGCGGCTTCCCTGACTTTGCTCCGATCGATTCGAACCCGGTTGGTCTTTGTCACGGATAGATATCTCTTGAAACGCCTTGAAGCCAGAAGCTCAATGGTCCACTGGGCCGAGGCGGATTTGTCCGGATGCCGATTCAACTCGTTTTCAAGGAGCTCGATGATCTGGGCGCGGTGCTTGGCCTGACGTTCCGCTTCTTTCGGATTGTAACACAGAATGTAGCGCCTGCGGCGTTCACCGTCACCGACGGTCACCTCTTTGGCGTGGAGATTGTCTTTGAACACGGTGTATCGCCCTCTTTTGGTGAGGACCTCCTGTTTGATTTCGGATACACTCGCCATCCGGCAGGCTAAAAGATACTTGCCACAGGCCCTGGCCAGTTCTTCGCGGTTGTTTTCCGAGTTCATGCCCGCGTCCGCTACAAACAGGGCACGGCCCAGGTTCCAGCCCCTCAGGTCTGCTCGAACCTGTTCGACCGTGTCAACGTCGGTGGTGTTGCCGGGAAATACCCAGCACCGAACCGGGATGCCTTCCCGGGTCACGGCCAGGGCCACCACCACCTGAGGACCCCAGGTCCCTTCTTTGGCCCGGCCGAACTTGCGCAGATCATCCTCTTCATCCTCCTGATTGATGGAAAAGGTGGCCGTCGTGGTGTCATAAAAGATCAGGTCCACCGTCAGGTTGAAAAGATTGGCGGTTTGAAAAAACACATTTTCTTCGACCTCGGACACATGGTCGTAAAATAGATCCATGGCCTCGTACATCTGTGCCAGCTTGAGCCCATTGCAGGAGGGGAGATGGACCTTTGAAAGCCATCGGTCCCAGACCCCCAGTTTGGATTCCGGCTCACACAGTCGATTGGCCGTCATGGCAAAAAGGGCCCTTTCATAGGGCACATTGAGTCGTTTTCGCCTGACAATGTCTGAAAAAGTCCTTTTCAGGCCGAGTCTTTCCCAGAGAGTCTCAATGGCAAGTGCGCAGCCAAAGGAGACGGTGTTCTTGATTTTCAGGTCGCTGGGAAGGCCTGTTTCAGGAAATAACGCTTGTTGTTGATCCAAAGGGTCAACGACGGTCAGTCCACAGACCCGGGCGATGGACCGACAGAGCCGAACGAGCTCTTCCCGGTCCAGGCTGTCGGTTCTCCCAAAGTTGTGGATGATCTTAGCCACCGGCTTGCGCGTAACGGGATGCCGTTCGTTGTGGGCCAGCTGGTAATACTCGACAACGGAGCCGTCCTTATTTTTTCGTTTGGTCGTTCGCAAATACATGCTTACACAGATAGCATGTATTTACAGGTATGTCAACAAAAAACTCTTAATTTGTGTGCCTACCGATTTTGACACTGCGGCACGCCTAACTTATTGAAATTACATGGTCGCACCCCGAAAATGGGGTGGTTTTTTGCCTACAGACCCGAAACGCCAGATATAGCCTTAGTGTTGACGCGGCCGCCAGCTATTTCGGGCTTGCCAAGCAGACGATCTATAAATGGATATGTATCGGTAAACTGCATCGGGGATATCATTATCTGAAGATCGGGCGGAAGCCGGTCATTATCCGGGAGGCCTTCATCGACTTTATGCGCCAGGAGGACGGGAGTGTCAGTCAGAATTAACCAGCATGGCCGGCTCACCATAGATTTTGCCTGTTATGGCCCGGCCGGCCAGAAGCTCCGGTGTCGCGAGAGCACCGGCCTGACAGATAATAAGAGAAACCGTCAGATCGCCATAGCAAAGGACCGGGCTATCCAGTACGAGCTGCAACACGCCCGTTTCGATTACCTGCATTTCTTTCCGACCGGCGCCAGGGCTCACCTGTTCAAGCGGATTGGGGACGTGCCCACGCTCTATGAATGGTGGGAAATATGGATCGGCGAAAAATCTATCCGGTGGACCACAGAGAAAGGATGGAATTCGTCCTACCGGGTCCACATTGGACCGCATTTCGGGCATGTGCCTATTGATCAGATCACAAACCATGAGATTCTCATTTTCCGGAAGAAATTAGAGGCCACTGGTTTAAAGGCCTCTACGATAAACGACAAAATAATTAAGCCACTGTCTATGGCCCTGCTCAGGGCATACGACACCGGGGTTATTTCTGAGTATGTCTGCAAGGGGATCCGGAGGCTCACTGAGGAGATGGTTGATATTCAGCCGTTTACCTACGAAGAAATCGCCCACCTATTGAATGTGTTAAAAGAAAAAGCCCACCACTACTATGACATGTTTTTCATCTGGTCCAGGACCGGGCTTCGGCCAGGGGAGATTTATGCGTTGAAATGGGAGCATGTCGACTATTTTAACAGCCGTCTCCTGGTGCGTCAGACCCGGCTCCCCAGTGGGACGGACGGACCGACAAAAACAGTGTCGTCATTGCGCGACATCATATTGCGACCGGAAACGGTGCGCGCGTTTCGACGCCAGGAGCTTAAAACCGGGCTTGTCGGGAATTATGTGTTTCTAACAGGCGGCGCTCAGCCTTTCTCGGATGCATTTATGCGCAAGAAATTTCGCTATGTATTGCGATTGGCCGGCCTGGCGTACCGGCCGCCGAAACAGATGCGCCACACATTTGCAACACTGGCCTTGGCTGCGGGAGAAAATATCAGCTGGGTGTCAAAGACGCTGGGTCATGCCAGTGAGGATACCACCTGGAAACGTTATAACCGATACGTCCCGAACTTGACCAGGGAGGACGGATCGGCATTGGAAAAGGCTATGGAGATTGGATCAGATCTTACCATTCGGGCGGTTTCTTGATACTCAATCCGGCTTTCGTAATGTAGGGATCCGGAAACTGGTTTTTCATAAACCACAGGGCGCATTTCATTTTCACAACAAATCCCTTGACTTTCTTGAAATCGTGCCGATATACTAACAATATGCGAATCTTTTCACAAGGGTTGTCAATAAACGAACAAGGTGGTAAGTTGAAACAAAGGAGGCACCACCATGGCGCAAAAGAGGGTGGAATATGTTGTAAGGGTTTTGTTGATACAGGAGGGATCGTCATGGGCGGCTCAATGCCTTGAGTATGATATCGCAGCTCAAGGCAATAGCATCGATGACGCCAAAAACGCTTTCGAAAAAACGTTTTTGGGACAAATTGCTCTCGATGTAAAAGAGAACAGGGAGCCTTTCGAAGGTATTGAGCAGGCCCCACAAGACTTTTGGGAAATGTTTAAAAAGGCCAAAAAACATAAAGACCCGAGGAGGTTCTGTGTTCCAGAATGGGTGTTGCCTGGTTTTGTGATTGGCGCACAAGCGAATGACCTAAGAATAGCCTACGCTTAAAAGGGGAGGTATAATTGGCTTATCCCTTTTCGGAAATGCCTTGTTTTAAAGACTTTCGTGAAACATTGAAAAGGGACTACGGTTGTAGTTTTTTTGAAATTGAAGAAGATTTTGTTTCAATAAGCTACTTCGAAAGAACATGTGATGGGGAAAAATTGCAGTGCCCTGTAAGCTTCAATGGCAGCGATAATGATATCCTGACCCCAACCGTACTCAGATATGTATGTAGGCGGCTAAAAATTAATCCAAAACCTTTTGGACTACATTTGGGGTGACTCCTGGATAATTTGAGAAGAAGAGGGGGTGGAAACGCTCATGGCAAATATATCACCAGATAGGCTTATCTTAAGGTGTTATGGGTATAAAACCAAGAGCGGTAAGTGGTTTGGCCTTTGCTTGAATTTCAATATCGGTGTTGAAGCTGACAGCAGAGAGCAGCTGAAACATAAAATGCATGAAGTTTTAGAGAGTTATATCGAGACCGTTCTTGACACAAATAACAAGGCTTCCGTCCCGGAGCTGCTTTGTCGACGTGCCCCAATCAAAGATTGGCTTATCTATTACGGCATAAGATCCTTTTTGTTTATCAGGGATTTTCCTGATAATTTCACCTTTAAAGAAGCCCTTCCATTTCACCTTGCTCATAGCTGCTGATGGGGGGTGAATACCCACCCCTTGACCGTACCCAGGTTGAATTCATTTTGGATGCAGCGGGATTCAAGCCCGTAAGAACCAAAGGCAGCCATGCTCATTGGGAGGGGATTATCGGGGGGGTTAGGAGGCTTGTTACTGTAGACCACTTAAACAGTAAAAAAGAAAAGTATGGGCCTCTGTTGGGAAAAATGATTCAACAATCTGGCTTGACCAAAAAGGAATTTTACGCCCACCTCAAATAGCAACCATCAAACAACCCATTCCCAACCGCCTCCGGGCGGTTGGTATTCTAAGCGACTTTTCGGAAGCATATTCTTTTTCATCTCACTCTTCTCTTGGCGTCTTTTCGCCTGCGTCACCTCATACGCCTTGTTGATAGACATCTCCCCGGCCTCAATCGCCTGCTTAGTTTCCTGGTCGCCGTGGTCTAAAACGGTGCGCGCCTGTTCCACCTTGCGGGGAGATATGCCGAGGGTTTGGGCGGTTTGTTGAACAGATTTTTCAATAGCGCAATCTTGCGCTTTTGATTTAAACTCCTCGCTCCTATGATCTCCGCCCCGCTCCTTCCTCTTATCCATCCACTGAATACACTTCCACAGTTCAGCCTCCGTCATGTTCCGCCGGTCCCGCTGTCGGTGTATGGCGTACTGGATGGCTTCGTCTTCGTCCTTGAAGTGCTTCTCAATAACCGGGATCTCTCTCAGATTGTGCTGTTGAGATGATAACATTCACTAATTTCCCGGATGCGTTTGACTACTGCTACGACCAGGGGCAACCGGTCACGGTGGTGTAGTCATAAAGAATGAGCATGAAAAAGCCATTAACAATCTCAAGTTTTTTATGGACCACTTATGGACCAAAAGCCGATTTTCCGAATTATGAATTTTTAGAGGCGATATAACTTATTGATTTTACTGGCGCGCCCAGCAAGATTCGAACTTGCGACCTACGGATTCGTAGTCCGTCACTCTATCCATCTGAGCTATGGGCGCAAAATTTCAATATAACAAGATCATCGTGATTTGGCAAGCGTGGATTCAGTGAATCACGGGAATTTTTCAGGCATATTTTTCCACAATCCTGTCGATGATATCCGTCGTGGAGAAGCCGGCCACAAACGGAATCCGCTTGACCTCTCCTCCTGCCTGCTTGACCACATTCGAGCCGATGATTTCGTCCGGGGCCCAGTCCCCCCCCTTGACGAGGATATCGGGCATGAGTTCCTGGATAACCCGGAGCGGATTGTCCTCGTCAAAGATCAAAACCAGGTCGACGCATTGGAGGGCAGCCACCAGTTCGGCCCTTGCCTGCTCTTCGACAATGGGCCGTTTCGGGTCCTTGATGATGCGCACGGATGCGTCGCTGTTGACGGCAACCACAAGAAAATCTCCGAGTTCTCTGGCCGCGGACAGATAACGGGCATGGCCGGGATGGAGGATGTCAAAGCAGCCGTTCGTAAAAACGATTCTCTTTCCCAACCGCTTTATCCGGCTGCATTCATCTCTTGCCGCATCAAGCTTCTTTATCTTGTTGAGGTACATGTCCGTTGCCATATCGATTCAAGTAAAACTGAAAGCTGGATCGTGGGTCCCAGGATCATGAATTGTCATGTGTTGTCGCGTATTCATCGGCAACTGAAACCCGAAACCCGGGCGCTGAAACCTCATTCCCGGTCAGTGACCCCTGAGACTGCCTGCTACCTGCCCGCGCGTGCGAGGCTGAGGCCGAAAACCCTTGCTGCACCCCCAGTTCTGAGTACACGGGCACATTCGTTAAGGGTGTTTCCCGTGGTGACCACGTCGTCCACCAGAAGGATGGTTTTCCCTTTGACAGCGCCCCGGTCCCTTAGATCAAAGGCCCCCCGGACATTTTGCTGCCTTTCCTTTCTTGCAAGCCTGGTCTGGGGCAGCGTGTATCTTACCCTCCTTAAAGAAAGAAAGTCCAGATCGACCTGAAGCCTCCGCGAAACGTGTCTCGCCAGGAGAAGGCTCTGGTTGAAGCCCCTTTCTCGCGCTCTCCCGGGATGAAGCGGCACCGGCACGGCCAGAACCGTGTCTGTTCTGCTGACCCTTTCTTCGGCAAATCGGGCGAGGAGAGGGCCTAATGCATCGGCCAAAGAGCTTCTGGACCCGTACTTGAGTCGGTGGATCGCCTCCAGCATCGCCCCTTCGTAACGGTAGAGGGCCCAGGCAGCTTCGTAAGACGGCCTCTTTCTAAGGCAGTCCTCGCAAGGATGATCCTCTTCTAACTCGGAAGGGAATGGCTGCCCGCATATGGGGCACAGTGGAGAGCCTACATATCGGAAATCGGCCCTGCACGCCGAACAGAAAAACGGCGAGCCGGGTTCTTTTATGAGGGGGGCCTGCCACAGGAACCGGCTGCAGATGGCGCATCTCGGCGGGTAGATGATGTCGGCGATCTGTCTCAGCAGGTTCATGCGTTTTTCGGCTGGCCGTTGTTCCGGCCCTGCAGGGCTGTTTGGGACTGCCTGACAAAGTCCTCAAACGAACATTCCCGGTCAAGCCCCCTGCAGGCCCACTTTGCCGCCTCCCAGGTGTCCCTGTCGTTCACATTTGCGGGGTAGTAAGGCCAGAGGGCGCAGCGGGCCGGTTTGACCGGATGGACCCGGCATCCATTCCCTTTCGCGTAAAATATGCAAAAATTATCTTCACCGGTTGTCACATACGTGCGGCCGTTCCTCTCTTCGCAAAACCGGGTCAGGAAGTCCGCGGTACGGATGCCCAGGAATCGGGAGATCCTCTTTTTCTCTTCTTCCGCGAGAAAGATGCCCCCTTCTCCATAGCAGCAGTCCCCGCACTTTTTACAGTCGAATGCCTTCATGAAAAATATTCCTCGCCTCGTTGGTTTGAGCACTCGCCCTGTGCCCGCCATTTTTTATTATTATACCACAAAAGAGGGGGCGTGCAACCGAACAACTTCAACAGGTCCGCAACGGCGCCCGCAGGTCCTGAAATCCTGTCGAGCGACAGGAAACATTGAACGGGACATGCGCCTATCTCAACGACTGGATGAGACATGCTGCGTGGGCGGAGAGGGGCTTGACTCACGGGAATGAATCCTCTAAGGTCAGGTCTGAAAGAAGCATGGAATCTTGCATCCCCGACGGCTCGATTTATCAACTTTTATTATTACAATAATATCGATATGTTAGGAAATATCAACCCGTAATGTAAACGGTCTTGAGAGACCCACAAGGCGGAGGGCATTTTAATGGCAAGGGATCCAGGAATCGGTAAAAAGGTGGTAGCGACCATTACAGGTGTGCGGGGTGACTGCGGGGCCGGGCATCAGATCGGGGACACATTTGAGATCAGCTGCCATAACCCGGGCGGGTTATGCGGGTTTTTCTATCATGATATCTTTCCCAGCCTTTCCACTTTTCAGTTTGGAGGCAACATGCCGTGGTGGGAGGGTGATACCATTGAGCTGCAATGCCCTGACAGTCATAATCTCGTGTCCGTAAGACTGGAGAGATCTGATCGGCATTCCTGAGAATTCCGGAAAGTCTAATCAGTTCCGGCCTATCAGCTTATCCAGGTCCCAGTCAACCAGGAGCCTCAGTCTGGTATTGTCGCTCTTTTTCCTGTAAATGAGATGCCCGTTTTCGAGGCCGTACAGGAACAGGTCCCGTGTGGCGGCCACATCCTGGCGGCAGTACTCGGTCAGCTTTTCCATCTCCCCAAGCCGGAACCATTCCACGGCCTTCAGACCATCGGCGGTTTTTCCTTTTTTCAAGGTCTCTGTGGCCAGGTGGTCGAGCCCGAGCCGGAACCCGAGGCGATGGTAGACATCCTCCAGGATGTCAAACGTGGGCAGGTCTGACAGATCGTGTTCGGCATAAGCGCCCAGGACCCTGTAGTCAAACCGTTTGATATTGAACCCGACGATCAGATCCCCTTTTCTCAGATAAGTCAGCAGCTCGTCAACGCTGTCTTCTCCGAATGTCAGGAAACCGTTTTCAGTGCTGTCAAAGAGGACGGCTACCGAGACCCTCATGAGATGGCTGTTCTGCCACCCCCCCACTTCCCCGGCCGTTCTCTGGGTTTCGAGGTCCAGATAGATGATACGGGGACCCTGTCTCACCTGAGGAAGGACCGCCTGATCCGGAAGCGGCTCGATCGGAACCGGATCGTCCTCATCCGCCATGTCGGACAAAGGGATATGCCCCAGCAGCCCTTCAAGGATCAGACAGGCCGCTCCCTTGTCCAGGGGTTTGTTGCCCGAACCGCACTTGGGTGAATGGATGCAGGATGGGCAGCCCTCCTCGCACGCACACGATTTCACCACTTCATAGGTCTTTTCAAGGAGTTCCAGTATGGCCTCGAAACCCCGCCGGGCCAGGCCCACGCCGCCGGGATACGCGTCGTAGATGAAGATGGCGCTCTTGCCCACCTGAGGGTGGTGGGGGTAGCATATCCCGCCGATGTCGTTTCGATCGCACAGGGCGAAGAGGGGGAAAATGCCGATGGCCGCATGTTCGATGGCGTGAATTCCTCCCATGAAATGGAGGCCTTTTTTCTCTATGAATCGCTTCAATACCGGCTCGATCTCGATCCAGAAGCCGGTGGTCTCAAAGACCTGGGGCGGGAGGTCCAGGTCAAAAACTCCAATCAGACCCTGGCCCGGAAGCTGGCGCTTTTCATAACCGGTTATAACCTCGGTGACCCTCAGACTCCCTTCGCGCACAAGGAACTGGCCCCTGGGCCGGCTGCGGTGCACCTTCATGATCTCGGTCTCCTTTTCGCTGCGGGTCCGCGTAAAGTATTTGTGGTGAGAGCGGCTGACAACGATATCCTTTTTGTCCAGCAGGAGCCGGTCCACCTTGTATTGGCGTGCCCGGTGAAGGTACACGGCCCCCGGATGACATTCCTTAAAGGCCCGGATGCCGTCCACGGTCCCGATGGCCTCTCCGGTGGCGGCGTCAAAGATGGTATAGGTATCCCCTGTGGAGCGTATATTGACCGAGAGCTGCGGATTCCGCCTTGCCGAAAACCAGGTGGGCTCCCCTTCGGCCGTGCGGTGCAGGAGTCCTCTCCTTTCCAGTTCCTCAAGATGCCCGATCAGGTCACTGGGCCAGAATGCCTGATCCCTGAGGGTGAGAGGGAGCTCTGCGGCCGCGCAGGGGAGGTGTGCGTCCATTACATAGGGATTGTCGGGGTCCAGAACAGCGGCCTCGAAGGGCCTTTCAAAGAGATCATCCGGGTGCTTCATGAAGTACTGATCCAGTGCATCGGGCTTTCCCACCAGAATGACCATGGATTCCCGTCCGGACCGTCCCACCCGCCCGACCCTCTGCCAGGTATTGATGATGGTCCCGGGATAACCGACCAGCAGACAGATATCGAGATACCCGATATCGATCCCCATCTCCAGGGCGCTCGTTGAAATCACCCCCAGGAGGCTGCCGTCGGCCAGCCGTTTTTCAATGCCCCGTCTTTCCGAGGGCATGAAGCCGGCGCGGTAGGAACTGATCTTCTTCCTGAATTCAGGGCAGAGCTGAGAAACCCAGAGATGGATCAGTTCGGTCACCTTCCTTGCCTGGGTGAAGACAATGGTTCGAAACCCGTTCCGAAGACATTCCGCAAAGAGCCTGGCTGAATAGAAATTGGGGCTTTCCTCGGGGTTGAGGAAGACAACATGCCGGCCTGCCCTCGGGTTGCCGGTGGACCGGACCACCTCGAGCCTCTCCTCGATCAGCTTTTCACCAAAGGCTCTCGGGTTGCTGATGGTGGCTGACAAAAGGATATACCGTGGCGACGAACCATAATGCCGGCACAGCCGCTTCAGCCGGCGGAGGATCTGGTTAAGGTGGGAGCCGAAAATGCCCCGGTAGGCATGGACCTCGTCCAGTATGACAAATGAAAGGTTCTGAAGGAGCTTTTCCCAGTGCTGATGATAGGCCAGGATGCCTCTGTGGAGCATATCGGGATTGGTGAACAGGATATGGGGCGTCTTTTCTCTGATCTTTTTTCTATGGTAGGGAGTGGTGTCTCCATCGTAGATATCGGCAGAAATCTTTTTGCTTCGGATTCCCCCCAGCCACAGGGTGAGATTCTTCAACTGATCCTGTTCAAGGGCCTTGAGGGGAAAGAGGTACAATGCCCTGGCATCGGTATGCTTTAGAATTTCCTCCATAACCGCGATGTTGTAAATCAGGCTTTTTCCACTGGCCGTTTCTGTAGCCACCAGGAGATTGGACCCGTTCCTCAGGTGGTTGATGGCATCTGTCTGGTGGCTGTAGAGCCTTTCCAGACCGAGGCGTTTCATGGTTACGCGGATCTCATCAGGATGATCCAATGGTGTGCCGAATTCGGGTTTCCGGGGAGGGAGGAGCCGGTGGTATACAAAGGCGTCACGGAAATCCGGATGGGTCTTCAGCCTGTTGACATATTGGGAGAGGGTCACGGCCGGCATTTATCTGCTATCGGATTTCTTGCCGAATTTCTTCTGGAGGGCTGCTGAGATGTCTTCCTGACCGGCGCCGGCGCCCTCTTTCAGCCGGACCTTCTCATGGGCGCCTTTCAGGATGTCGCTCATAAAGGTGTCGTTTTCCTCGCTCCAGGCGCTCCAGCCGTCGATACCGATATATTCGTTATAAGACGTGGTGTAATAGGGATCATAAATCCGAACACCCCGCCTGGCGTCAGCCTCATAACGCACAAATTTCCCGTCAAAAAGCTCAAAATCCTCATCGTTAAGACCCAATTTTTTTAGCAGGGGTTTGTGGGCTTCTTCTACTTTCATCGCTGCCTCCTGAATCATCCATCATCCATCCGACATCCCCAGACTCCTTTTCGTCGATTCCAGCTTATGCTGCGTCTCCTCCCACTGAAGGAGCCGCTGCTCCAATTCGTCGCGTATGTCCCGGTATTCGGCAAGCAGGGGCACACTGATCTCCGTATTTGCGAACGTGTCGGGATCTGCAAGCATTTCTTCCACCTGCTGCTGCCTGGATTCAAGGGCCGCAATTCTCTCTTCCACATCTTCAAGCCGTTTCTGAATCGGGTTGAGCGTTTCATAAATCATCTGCCGCTCTTTTGCCTTCTCCCTCTTTTCGCTTTTTCGATCCCGTTTGCCCCTGTGTGAGGCATCGCCGCTCTTTTCCCGGGTCTTCATACCGCCCGGAGCTGATTTATCCTCAGCATGGCCTTCCTTCCGATCGGAAGCACGGTCGCGGTGCTCATAATACTCTTCCAGACGGCCCGGATACTCTACAATTCCCCTGCCCCTGACGTCCCATATCTTTGTGGCCAGGCTGTTGACAAACGACTGATTGTGAGAGACGAACAGCAATGTCCCGCCATATCCTGCCAGGGCCTGGATCAGCGTCTCCGACGATTCAATATCAAGATGGTTTGTGGGCTCATCCATCAACATGAAATTCCCGGGTTTTACGAGAAGTTTTGCAAGAGAAACCCGGGCCCTTTCACCCCCTGAAAGGACCCCGATCGACTTGTCCACGTCGTTTCCTGAAAAGAGGAAAGCGCCGCACACCGACCTTACAAAACCGACGGTTGCGTGGGGGACGGCCTGGTAAACCTCTTCAATAACCGTGCGCCGGGGATTGAGCCAGTCCGAATGATGCTGGGCAAAATACGCAAGACTCACCTCATGCCCCAGGGATATTTTTCCTCTGTCCGGGTCCAGTTCGCCGGCTATCAACCGGAGCAGGGTGGTCTTGCCGCAGCCGTTGGGACCGATAACGGCAATGCGTTCTCCCCGCAGGACTCTCAGGTCGATGTCTTTATAGAGAACCGTGTCGCCGAACTGTTTTGAAACCCTGTCGATGGATACCACCTCTCTTCCGCTCCGTGCCACCTGCGGAAAGGAAAAATGAACGATTTTCTCCTTTCGGCGGGTTTCAACCAGTTCCATCTTCTTGACCAATTTGATTTTGCTCTGGGCCTGTCTCGCCTTGGTGGCCTTGGAACGGAACCGTTCAATAAACTTCTCTGCATCGCGTATCCGCTGTTCCTGGTTTCTGGCCCTTGCCTCGAGTGACCGAATCTCTTCCTCCCGGGCCTTGAGGTAGAAGTCATAGTTACCGTTGTACGATCGCATGCCTTCGCTTTCGAAAGAGACGACGCGATGGATCTGTCGGTTGAGGAACTCCCTGTCGTGGGAGACAAGGACCAGGGCCCCCCTGAAGCCTTGAAGAAACGCCTCCAGCCATCTGACAGACGGCATATCCAGGTGGTTGGTGGGTTCGTCCAGGAGGAGGACGTCGGGTTTCCGGTACAGGAGGGTGGAGAGGGCGGCCCTCATTTTCCATCCGCCGCTCAAAGACGAAATGGGTCGGGCGAAATCCAGGGTTTCAAAACCCAGGCCCAGGAGGATTTTTTCCGCTTCATGTCGGGGAAATTCCCGCTCCAACCGGTTCATTTCGTGGTGAATCTCGGCAATCTCCTTGCCCAGACGGGCCTGCTCCCTTTCATCGGACCGGATCATGAGGGCTTGTTCCGCCGCTTTCAGATCCTTTTCGAGGTCCGCCCGGCCCGGGATGGTCTCAAGCACGGACTGCAGGAGAGAGCCTGAAACGCTTTCGCAGAGGTCCTGGGGCAGGTAGCCGATGCGCAACCGCTTCGCGATTTTCACCTCTCCGGTGTCAGGGGTGATTTCCCCTGTGATAAGCCGCAGCAGGGTGGTTTTGCCGGATCCATTGCGGCCCACCAGGCCGACCCTGTCTCCCGGTTCCAACTGAAACCCGATGTCGTGAAAAATTTCCCTTTCCGAAAAGGCAACAGAAACACTGATAAGGCTTACAAGACTCATCGATTCAATAAAGCTCCTTCCGATCGTGTCACAACTATATAATGGTTCCCGCGCGGTTTTCAAGTTCCAACTTTCCATTCAGATCCGTACTTGTCGGATTCGGGCATCCGTGATATAAAAGAAGGGCAAGGCATGAGGCTCAAGATGTGAGGCATTAAGCGCAAGGCGCAGAAAGCATAGGGAGAAGCGAATGCAGGGCCGTGGAGAAAACGTGCGCCCCTCTTCGCAGCTCAAAGGAGACGTGACGTATGGAAACAGTCAGAGACACCATTTGGGGCATGTTCGAGAGAATCGCCGACACATACCGGAATCGCGACGCCCTTATCCACGTGGAAAGGGGTGTTCGGTTTAATTATGCCCTCCTGGCATGGGAGGTGGAGCGTGCTGCCAGGGGTCTCATTCACATGGGAATCAGATCCGGCGACCGGGTCGCCATATGGGCCCCCAATGTGCCGGAATGGCTGATAGCCATGCTGGCGATCGGCAGGCTGGGGGCTGTTATGGTCCCTGTGGATCCGGGAACCGGGAGAGAGGATCTGCAATTCGTTCTAAAGCAGTCGGCGTGCAGGGGTATTATCGTCTCAAAGGCTCTTGAAGATGAGGAATGTCTGAATGCGGTTCTCTATGCAAGAGATATGATTGGTTCCCTTGAACATGTGGTGGTGATTGCGGACGAGACCTTTGCGGAGACGGTCCCATGGACTGAAATGGCAGCCATGGGAGAGGACGCGGACGGTGCTGCATTGGCAGAAATGGAAAAGAAGGTCGCGCCGGAAGATCCTGTAGCGATCATGTATACATCGGGGACGACGGGCGCACCGAAAGGGGTGGTCCTGGATCATCTGGGCATTATTAATAAATCGATCTTTTCAACGGAGCGACAGGGGATTGGCCATCAGGACCGCATGTGTCTTTTTTTCCCGCTTTTCCATATGTTTGGAAATACCTGCATCGCACTTTCCGGGCTGATCCGCGGGGCCGCTCTGGTTATTCCATGTGATGTGTTCGACCCTCCCAAGATACTCGAGGCGATCTATAAGGAAAGTTGTACGGCGGTGTACGGTTCCCCCTCCATGCTGGTTGCGCTCCTGGACCATCCGGATTTTCGACAGAAAAGGTGGAGTACCGTAAAAAAGGGGATTGTCGGTGGGGCTCCCTGCCCCATGGAGCTGATGAAACGGATCGTAGAAGAGGTCGGTGTTTCAGACATTACGGTGGCTTACGGGATTACAGAGACATCTTCATGGCTGACCATGACCCATCCGGGTGATTCCATTGAGCGGAGGGTCGGCACCATCGGTACGGCGCTTTCCTGTAACGAGGTCAAGATCGTTGATCCGGCTACCGGAGAACCCCTGCCGGGCGGGACCCAGGGAGAACTGTGTACCAGGGGCTTTTTGATGAAGGAATATTACAGGATGCCGGGCGCTACGGCCTCGGCCATAGACCGGGATGGATGGTTCCACACCGGAGACCTGGGCGAGATGGACGAGGCCGGCTATTTCAAGATCACCGGCCGGCTGAAAGACGTCATTATCAGGAATGGCGTCAGAATTTATCCTGTGGAGGTGGAAGAGCACATTTACAGACACCCCGACGTATCCGAGGTTCAGGTCTTTGGCTTCCCCCACCCGGAAAAGGGCCAGGAGGTAGCGGCCTGGGTCAAGCTGAAAAAGGGATCGCCGCTGTCGGAAATATCCCTGGCCGCCTATGCAAAAGATTATGTGGATGAGACGCAGTTGCCGCACTATTTCAAGGTCGTCTCCGATTTTCCCATGACCCGGACCGGGAAGGTTCAGAAATATAAACTGGCGGAGATGGCTGTCAAAGAGTACCTTGCAGACCCGGAACACGGGGCCAGAAAAGGGGTGCCGAAGCTGAAAAGGGTTATTTATTCTGAAAGCGCCCCGGCCGCCCTGGGGCCTTACAGCCAGGCGATCCGGGCCGGCGACTATCTCTTTACATCGGGTCAGGTGGGGATCGATCCGAATAACGGCAGACTGATGGAGGGAGGAATTAAGGAACAGACCCGTCAGGCCATGGAGAATTTAAGGGCTGTTCTCAAGGCCGGCAGTGCCGATTTTTCAATGGTGGTAAAGGCAACCGTTTATCTGGCCGATATGAATGATTTTGAAGCTTTCAACGGGGTTTACCAGGCCTATTTTCCATCGGATCCGCCTGCACGAAGCACCTTTCAGGTGGCGGCCCTCCCCTTGGGTGCGGCGGTGGAGATTGAGATGGTCGCTCTGGCCGGCTAAACCATCGCCAGTCTCATATGTTCCTGCATGATACACCTGTTCATGACCACCTGAATACCTGCCTCCCTGGCTTTTCGGGCCGCTCCGTCATGGACAACGCCCAACTGCATCCATATGGCGCGAATCCCTTTGTCGATTGCCTGATCGATCACCGGCGGGACCCGTGTCGAACTCAGGAACAGGTTGGCCATGTCTACCTCAAACGGGATATCCGCGAGCGATCGGTAACAGGTCTTTCCGAGTATCTCCTTCTGCCCGGGATTGACCGGGATGACCTCGTAGCCCTGCTGCATCAGGTAGCGGGCCACCCGGTTGCTGTCTCTCGATTCCTTTGGGGAGAGCCCCACCACAGCGATCTTCCTGCACTGGACGAGGATCTTTTCGATCTCTCCGGACGGGCGATTTCCATCAGGCAGTTCACAGGAGATGTTTTTCATGTTGCCAGAACCTAATTGAGCAGCTTCTTGACCGTTTCCGCCTTTTTCTTTACATCCATCGCCTTTTTGACCCCCGGCACCTGTTCCAGGACCTTATTGGCCATTTTGGCCTCCAGAGAGGGAAGAGATTCCGCTGTCTTTTCTTCAGGCTTTGTCTCATCTTTTTCAGCGGTCGTCTTATCGGAGTTCAACTCCTTTTTGACGTTCCTGAATTCCTTGATAGCCCCCCCCAATCCCTTTCCGATTTCCGGAAGGCGCCTTGCGCCAAAGATCAGGAGGATAATAACGGCGATGATAATCAATTCTGTGGGACCGAGTCCAAACATGGTTGCTCCTTTACAAACTGCCTAATCAATAAACTGGACAGGATCTTCGTCCGCATCTCTCGATTCAATGGTCCCGATACAGAAGGCGGTCTCTTCCATGGCCTTCAGCCTCACGAGGACCTCGTCGGTTTCGTTCTCGCTGACGACGATAAGCATTCCAAGGCCATTGTTGAAGGTCAGCATCATGTCCTGATCCGCTAAACGGCCTGCCCGCTGGATGAACTGAAATACCGGGTGAGGGGTCCAGGCGGTTCGATCAATGACCGCCTTGCACCGGGAGGGGAGAATGCGAGGCGGGTTGTCGATAAGCCCGCCTCCTGTAATATGGGAGATGCCGTAGATCTTAAAGTCCCTCCTCAGGTTGCTGATGGTCCTTGCGTATATGCGGGTCGGTTCCAGGAGTTCTTCTCCCAGGGTCCTGCCGAAATCCTCCACATGGTCATGCACAGACATCTTCAGACCTTCGAAAAAGATCTTGCGCACCAGTGAATAGCCGTTGCTGTGGAGCCCGCTGGAACCGATTCCGATGATCTTGTGCCCCACGGCAATCTCTGCCCCGTCCAGCAGTTCTTCATTATCGGCCAGGCCGACAACGAATCCCGCGAGGTCATACTCATCCTCCGGATAGAAACCGGGCATTTCAGCGGTTTCACCTCCTATGAGGGAGCACTTGGCTTCCACGCATCCGGCGGCAATCCCTTTGACGATGTCGACGGCCCGTTCAGGATTCAGTTTTCCCATGGATATGTAATCGAGAAAGAAAAGGGGGGTGGCCCCCTGAACCACAATGTCGTTGACGCACATGGCCACGAGGTCTATCCCCACCGTGTCGTGCTTGTCGAGCATGAATGCGATCTTCAGCTTGGTACCAACCCCGTCAGTGGAACTCACCAGGACAGGTTTCTGAATGTTCTGGACATTGAGGGAGTAAACACCTGCAAACCCGCCGATGTCCGTGATGACGCCCGGCGTGTGGGTCTTCCTGACGATCGGCCTGATCATATCCACGAATCGGTTGCCGGCCTCTATATCGACGCCTGCCTCAGCGTACGGATTTTTTGCCTGATCCTTTGCCATTGGCTCTGTCCTCATATTGGATCATCAGAGAATCATCTTCGATATGATCTCTTTCATGATCTCCTGTGTGCCCCCACCGATGGAGAGGATGCGATTGTCCCTGTAAAGCCTTTCCACCAGATATTCCCGCATATAGCCAAAGCCGCCATGTATCTGGACCGCGTCATAGGTAACCCGGTCGCTGACCATGCAGGCGAAATTCTTCGCCATTGAGATCTCTTTCACCTGGTTCTCTCCGGTCCCTATCCTGGCCGCGACCCGGTAGGTGAATTCCTGGCTGGCCTCCACCAGGGTGGCCATATCGGCCAGTTTATGCCGCGTCACCTGAAACCCGGTCAGGGGACGACTGAAGGCTTTTCTTTCCCGAGCGTACTTCAAAGATTCTTCCAGGGCCATCCGGGCGGTCATGTTGGCCATAACAGAGAGTTGCAGCCGCTCATTCTGGAAGTTCTCCATGATGCCGTAGAAGCCCTGACCCTCGCTGCCCAGGAGATTTTCAACCGGCACATGGCAATCGTCGAAGAAGATCTGGGCGGTATCGGAAGCCCACCAGCCCATCTTCTTCAACCTTTCTGAAACCGAATACCCGGGCGTGTCCGAATCGATGACAAGAAGGCTGATGCCGCCATACCCCTCTCCGCCGGTTCGGACCGCACAGGTCAGCTGGCTTGCCCTGACGCCGCTGGTGATAAACATCTTGCTCCCGTTCACCACGTAATGACCGTCTTTCCGGACGGCCCGGGTCCGGATACCGGCCACATCTGAGCCGGCGTCAGGTTCTGTAATGCCAAGGGCCGATATCTTTTCTCCCTTGAGCACCGGGGGGACAAAGCGCGATTTCTGCGACTCGGTTCCCAGGGCGATGACAGGGGGGATCCCGATATCAAGGGAGCCGAGGCCCGCAGCCACTCCCCCGGAGCCGCACCGCATCAATTCTTCGGTGGCGGCGATTTTGACAAAGATGTCTCCGCCGGACCCCCCGTAGGCCTCCGGGTAGCCGATGCCGAGAATGCCTGCAGACCCTGCCTTGGCGTAAAGGTCCCGGGGGAATACCCCCTCTTCCTCCCATATGTCCACAAAGGGCCGGATTTCCCGTTCAACGAACTTTCGAACGGTCTGCCGGACCATGTTGTGAACCTCACCGAAATATTCCTGAAAGCCTTCCATTCTGCGGAGCTTCTCACAAAGCGTCGTTTGCTTCCTGAAACGGGTTGTTGCCCGCAGGAGGCACGCAGGATCACAAACGCATTTGAAAAGATTATCCCTGTTATCGTGCCGCTGCGCCCCCGCGAAGACATCCCGCCCTCTACAGCGGAAAGAGCTGTTCGATCCTCTGGGCCAGCATGATGTCCCCACTGGCCTTGAGCTTGCCGGTCATAAAGGCCTGCATCCCGTTGGTCTGTTTGTTGACGATCCCGAGCCATGTCTCACCGGACATGGTCAATGTCACCGATGGGGATGCGTGAGCGCCTTCATTAACCTGGCAGGCGCCGTCTTTGACCACCACATTCCAGCTACCGCCGTTATCACCGGTGATTTCATACTGGAAGACCGCATTGAGTCCCTGGGCCGCATTCGCGTTGAAAACCTCGGGCATCCTGTCAAATACCTCTTTTACACTCGTTAATGCCATTTTTTCATCCTCCTTTTTCTTTCCGTTACGTGTGTCCATATTATCCCCTTCATCCGCCAAAGGCTGAGGGGTCTCCGGGGGCGGAATGACCACTGCCTCCCCTTCCGCAACTAATTTCCCATGCTGATTGGTCCAGGAAAGCGCCATGCGCACCCATTGTCTGCTTTCGATCTTTTCCAGGATGCGGCCGGTGGCCGTGACGGTGTCCCCGAAAAAGACAGGGGCTTTGAATCGGCATGAGATTTCCACTGCAATGGTCCCCAGTCCCGGCAGTTTCATCCCAAGGACAGGGGCGATAAGGCTCTGGGAAAGACCGCCGTGTGCGATCCTCTTCCTGAACGGGGTCTGTCTGGCGAACGCCTCGTTCACATGCATCGGGTTAAAGTCGCCGCTGATGCCGGCGAAAAGATAGACATCCGTCTCTGTAATGGTCTTGGAGAAACTGGCCTCCTCGCCAATACGAAGCTGATGATAGCTTTTTCCCGGCTCAAAGTCCACTGTTTCATCCCCATGAAGGCTATTTGCCGATAAAATTCGGCGGTCTCTTCTGAAGAAATGCGGCCATCCCTTCTGTAGCATCCCGGGTTGAGATGACCCTGCCCAGGGCCTCACACAGATAATCCACGGCCGGTTCAAAGGGCATGTCGCTCATGACTCTGAAAGCTTCCTTGCCCATTCGCGTTCCGATAGGGCTCTTGGATGTGAGGATGCTCAGCGTGTTTGCGATCTCGGTGTCCAGATGGTCCGGCTCGACAGCCCGCGTAATCATCCCCATGGCTTCCGCCTCGGGGGCCGTGACTTTCCGACCCGTGAGGACCATGTCCACAGCCTTTTTCCTCGGGAGGTTTCGATAGAGAAGGGCGCCGACCATCATGGGAAAGATCCCCACGTTCACTTCCGGGGTGCGGAAATAGGTATCGTTTCTGGCGATGACGATGTCACAGGAGAGCATGAGCCCCAAACCGCCGGCAAGGCAGGGCCCGTTGACACGGGCGACAAGCGGTTTATTGCATTTGGACATTTCCTTCAGGAGCCGTGCATAGTTTCTGGGCCCGGACAGACGATCCTCTCCCTGGCCCGCCAGAGTCCCCCCCAGATCCGCCCCGGAACAGAAGGAGCGGTCCCCGGCGCCGGTGAGGCAGACCGCCCCGACGTCCTTATTCACATCGATCTCGGTCAGGCGATCCAGGAAAGAGAGGATCATCTCCTGGCTGATGGCATTCCGCCGGTCTTCGCGGTTGATGGTCAGAAAAGCCACACTGTCCTTTATTTCATATAACAAATCATCACTCATGGGTCGGCTCCTTCTGTTCAGCGGCACTGGTCAGGGGTCCATCCGTATCCCGGTGGAGCGCTCCTCTCCCACTCTACGGTCTGCATAGCCATGAGGAATCCGACGCCCTGCTGACCGATCAGGTGTGCTTCAGGGGATTGGCAGTGCGGGAAGACCAAACCAAAAGGATGAGAGGTCCGGACCCCCATCCTGCTCCGATTCTTTCCGGCAGAAAACCCCCGGGTCTTATGATACGGAGTCTGCTGTCACAGGAGTCGTAGTTAAGCAGCCATCGATTCAGTTGTCAATCAATTTGTAACCGTTCACACGTCCCAAGCAGGCCCCGGCGCCACGCGGCGGCGGACCCTGAATCTGCACCCGGGAAGGCTGTGAGAGCGCCCTTTGACCATGGGTTTCATCATCGGTCCGGGACGGGAACAAAGGGGGTTCAGCTGTAGCCCCGGGGGTCTATTACAGGTGAATTAATTGAGAAAACCAATGGGAAACATAGCGTTTTTTAGGAGAACTCATTATTTTGTGATTTTTCTTGCATAATGGCATGAGGTGTGGTATGGAGCCGACATCAAATGGTCGCCAGCTGTGTCATGTGTCATGATGAAAAAAAGAAGCCATCAAATTACGGCCTTTTTAGGTCCGGAGACGGCGTTCGAAGGTAAGCTGTCCTTCAAAGGGATCGTTCGAATCGATGGACGCTTTAAAGGGGAGGTGAAAAGCGAAGGGACCCTGATCGTGGGTGAGACGGCTGTGATCGAGAGCGATGTCCATGCGGCGGTTGTTATTGTGAGCGGGGAAGTTCGCGGACAGATGACAGCCAGCGAGAGGATTGAGCTCCTTCCGCCAGCCAGGGTCTTCGGAGACGTCGAGGCCCCCTCGGTCATCATCAACGCCGGGGTGGTGTTCGAGGGAAACTGCCATACTGAAATGCAGGGGGAAATGGGTGAAAATAAGGTGACATTTCTCCAAAAGGCAGCCGAGACAAAAAATGGGAGCTGACCGGCAAAAAAAGTTTTGACAAGCTGATTTTTTTTTTGTAAAAGGCCTTACTCTTCGAGAGAATGCGTTTGTTCCGAACAAACCAAGAAGCAACGAAAGGATGTATCTGATATGCTGAATATTGACGGTACCCTGATCCTCCAAATCGCTAACTTCCTTGTTCTGCTCTTCATATTAAATGCGATTCTTTTCAAGCCCATCCGAAGAATTCTGTCCCGGCGAGAGGAAGAGATGGCCTCCCGACGGAAAACCATTGACGACTATAGAGGTCGCGTCGAGAAGAACGAAAAGGATATTGAAGAAGGAAAGATCCGGGCCAGGAAAGACGGCTATGCGGTAAAGGAGAGCCTGAAGGGACAGGGCCTGGCAGAGGAAAAAGGGATACTCCAGGAGGCCGGCGCAGCGGTTGAACAGAAAATCGATGCTGCAAAAAAAGAAATAGAGGCCAAGGTGGCGGCCGCGAGGGAGGCGCTTGAAGGCGAGATCGCCGGTTTTTCGGAGGAATTGGCCCAGAAGATATTGGGAAGGAGCATTCAATGATCGGGTTTGAATCGGGAAGGAGAAAGTCTTTATTCATCGGTCTGTGCACCCTCATCGTGTCAGCGCTCTTCTGTGGGCTGGCCCTGGCCAGCGGCGGAGAAGGCGGAGGACACGGTGGAGGCGATGTAACGAATCTGCTGTATCGAATCCTGAATTTTGTACTCATGGTGGTCGTCCTCGTGGTGGTAATTCGAAAAACGACCATCAAGGACTTTTTTTCAAACCGAAAAGAAGAGATCCGTCAGAAGCTGGAATCTCTGAAGAAAGATAAGGAGGCCGCTGAGAGTCGCTGCAGTGAGCTGGAGAAGAAGCTGACAGAATTTGAGGTTCAGAAAAAGACGATCTTGGACCAGTTCAGGACCGACGGGGCTGCAGAAAAGGAAAAGATTATCAAAGAGGCCAGGGAGCGGGCCGCGCAGATTCTGGCTCAGACGGAACTGACCGTAGAACGTGAGTTTCAGGCCGCGAGGAACAGGCTGAGACAGGATGTTGTGGAGATGGCCGCCGCAAGGGCCGAAGCAATTATTGCACAGCAGATACAAGACAGCGACCAGGACCATCTGGTTAGCGAATTCATAGAAAGGGTGGAGAAGCTACATTGATCGGTTCAAGGATTTCCAAGAGATATGCTAAGGCGCTGCTCAGCTTAGGGCAGGAGGACGGCAATTACATGGCGTATGGAAAAGATCTTCAGGAATTCGGTACGTTCTGCTCTGCGAACAGGGAATTCCTCAAGGTTGTTGCAAACCAGATCTTTTCCGTGGAGGAGCGGAAGAAGGTCCTCGATTTCGTTCTGGCCAAGAGCCCCTTTGCCGATTTGGTCAAAAATTTCCTGAGGATCCTTCTGGATAAGAACCGGATAGGGGGCATTCAGGAGATTTCTGATTACTACTCGAAACTCACCGATGAGATCTCAAATATCACTCGTGCAGATATTGTGACAGCCAAACCTCTCAAGAAGGAGGCCCGTAATAAGCTGGCAGCAGCCCTTGCGGGTCTGACTGCGAAGGAGGTTAAAATCGAGGTAAAAGAGGACGCGTCCCTCATAGGAGGACTTGTCGTCAGAATTGGGGATTTGGTATTGGATGGAAGTGTGAAGGCCCAGCTGGAGGGGCTCAAAGAATCATTAAAAAGGGGTGAATATAACTAATGGAGATCAGAGCAGAAGAAATAAGTCAGGTAATCCGTGACCAGATTAAGGACTACGAAAAAAAGGTCGAGGTGAGTGAGACCGGGACCGTGCTCTCCGTAGGTGACGGCATTGCTCGTGTCTATGGGATTGAAAAGGCCATGGCCATGGAAATGGTTGAATTTCCGGGCGGCATCTTTGGTCTCTGTCTGAATCTTGAAGAGGATAACGTAGGTGTCGCCATCATGGGGGATTACTCCCAGATCAAGGAGGGCGATACCGTCAAGCGGACGGGCAGGATTGCCGAAATCCCTGTTGGCGAGGCGGTATTGGGCAGGGTCATTGACGCCGTCGGCCAGCCCCTGGATGGAAAGGGCCCCATCGAAGCAACGGAATTCCGTCGCGTTGAGATGGTGGCTCCCGGCGTTATCGCCCGTCAGCCGGTGAAGGAGCCCATGTATACCGGGATCAAGGCCATCGATGCCATGACCCCGATCGGGCGGGGCCAGCGGGAGCTGATCATCGGGGATCGGCAGATCGGCAAGACGGCCATTTGCGTGGATGCCATCATCAATCAGAAAGATACGGATATCTACTGCATCTATGTGGCCACGGGTCAAAAGAAGTCCACCGTTGCCCAGGTTGTGGATATTTTGCAGCGCCATGGGGCCATGGAGTATACCACGGTCGTCGCGGCCTGCGCCAGCGACCCGGCCACTCAGCAGTTCATTTCACCCTATTCCGGGTGTGCCATCGGTGAATACTACCGCGATCAGGGAAAACATGCCCTGATCATCTATGACGACCTCTCGAAGCAGGCGGCCGCTTACAGGCAGGTTTCTCTTCTTCTCAGGCGTCCGCCCGGTCGTGAGGCGTATCCCGGGGATATTTTTTATAACCATTCCCGACTTCTGGAGCGGGCGGCCAAGGTGAATGATGAACTGGGCGCAGGTTCCCTGACGGCCCTGCCGATCATTGAAACCCAGGCCGGCGACGTTTCGGCCTACATTCCTACCAACGTGATTTCCATTACAGACGGGCAGGTCTACCTGGAGCCGAACCTCTTCTTCTCGGGCGTGCGTCCGGCTATCAATGTGGGGCTTTCCGTGTCTCGCGTAGGTGGCGCCGCCCAAACCAAAGCCATGAAAAAGGTGGCAGGAACCCTGAAACTGGATATGGCCCAGTTCCGTGAACTGGAAGCATTTGCCCAGTTCGGCAGCGACCTGGACAAGGCCACCCTGAGGCAGCTCAATAGAGGCCGGAGGCTGGTTGAAATCCTCAAGCAACCCCAGTACCAGCCGATGCCGGCGGAAAAGGAAGTGGCCATCCTGTTTGCAGGCGCCAACGGGTATCTGGATAAATGGCCTGAGAACTCAGTGGCAGGCTATGAAAAGCAGATGCTGGAATTCATGGATAGCAAGTATTCTGAAATCCTGAATGACATCAGGGAAGCCGGCGATATCTCAGAAGAGACAGATGGAAAACTGAGGAAGGCCCTTGATGAGTTCCAGGACATGTTCCAAGCCGCTGCATAAGGACTGCGCTGCCCAATTTTTTTGGGTTGAAATGAATTAGATATCAGGAAGAGAGAAAGAGCTACATGGCAACCTTAAGAGATATTCTGCGGAAGATAGGCGCTGTCAGGAAGACAAGACAGATTACCAGGGCCATGAATATGGTGGCTGCAGCCAAGCTCCGTGGCGCCCAGATGAGGATGGAGGGCTTTGAACCTTACGCTACCAAGTTTTCCGAGGTGCTCAGCAATCTGGCCATGCGGATCGAACCCGATGTTCACCCCCTCCTTGTGAAGCGGGACGCCGTTACCCGCGCCGAGCTTCTTCATTTCACCGGTGACAGAGGCCTGTGCGGCAGCTTCAACATGAACCTCATCACCATGGCTGTGAATTGGGCAAGAGAGGCCAAAGAGAACGGGATTGAGCCCAGTCTGACCACCGTCGGAAAAAAGGGGAGAGATTATTTTCGTAAACGAAATTACGAGGTAACGGACAGCCATATCAGCCTGTACGGGAATGTGGACATATCGTTCATCAATCAAATGACCGCGGGCTTTGTGAGCCGCTACCTGTCGGGGGAGGTGGATGAGGTCTATATGATGTACAGCCGATTTCTTGGCATGGCCAAACAGGAGCCGACCCTGGTTAAGCTGATCCCGATCGAGCCCCCCAAAGCGGAAGCGGAGACCGACATGAAGGGGGGAGCAACAGAGTATCTCTGCGAGCCGGATCCCGAGGCCCTTCTGATCGAACTCCTGCCTAAACATATCAATGTCCAGATTTATAATGCGTTTTTGCAGAATGAGACAAGTGAACATGCCGCCCGAATGGCCGCCATGGACAACGCGTCCAAGAACTGTAATGAACTGATAGACAGTCTTACCTTGGTATACAACAAAGCCCGACAGGCGGCCATTACGGCTGAACTGATGGACATCGTGGGTGGTGCCGAGGCCTTAAAGGGATAATGGTTTTTAACATATAAGGAGGTCTTAATTTAACCATGAATGAGGGCAAATTAATACAAGTCATCGGTCCGGTTGTTGATGTGGAGTTTGCAGACGGGGCACTCCCGGAAATCCTCACCGCGCTTCTTCTCACCAACCCCGCCATCGACGACACAGAGGACAACCTTGTTGTAGAGGTGGCCCAGCATCTGGGCGACAATGTGGTACGCTGCATCGCCATGGACGTCACCGACGGTCTGGTGAGAGGCATGAAGGTCAAGAACTCGGGGAAACCGATTCAGATGCCTGTGGGAGATCCCGGACTGGGTCGTGTCCTCAATGTGGTGGGAAAGCCTGTTGACGGGCTGGGGCCGGTCAATGCAACGGAATTCTATCCGATTCACCGGCATGCCCCTGCATTTGACGAGCAGGACACCACGGTAAACGTCCTTGAGACAGGCGTCAAGGTGATTGATCTCCTGGTGCCTTTCCCACGGGGCGGCAAAATGGGAATGTTCGGCGGTGCAGGCGTGGGCAAGACCGTCGTCATGATGGAGATGATCCATAATATCGCTATGCAGCACGGCGGCATCAGCGTATTTGCAGGTGTCGGCGAGAGGACCCGCGAAGGGAATGACCTCTACCTCGAGATGAAGGAATCAGGGGTGCTCCCAAAGGCCGCCCTGATTTACGGGCAGATGACGGAACCGCCCGGGGCCCGCGCGAGAGTGGCCCTGTCGGCACTTACCGCTGCTGAATATTACAGGGACGAGAAAGGCCAGGACGTGCTCTTGTTTATCGACAACATTTTCCGCTTTACCCAGGCAGGATCAGAGGTCTCGGCCCTGCTTGGCCGGATCCCATCTGCGGTCGGTTACCAGCCCACTCTGGGGACTGACCTGGGCGAGCTCCAGGAGCGGATTACATCTACAACCAAGGGGTCCATTACATCGGTGCAGTGCGTATACGTGCCTGCCGATGACTTGACAGACCCCGCTCCTGCCACGACCTTCGCGCATCTGGACGGGACCGTGGTGCTCTCAAGACCGCTGACCGAACTGGGCATCTATCCGGCCGTGGATCCTCTGGATTCCACTTCCCGTATCCTTGACCCGAACTATCTGGGTGAGGATCACTACCGGACTTCCAGGGAGGTCCAGCAGATCCTTCAGAAATATAAGGATCTGCAGGATATTATTGCCATTCTGGGCATGGATGAACTCTCAGACGAAGACAAGTTGACAGTGGCGCGTGCTCGAAGGATTCAGCGGTTCCTGTCCCAGCCGTTTCATGTGGCCGAGACATTTACAGGGAGGCCGGGAGCCTATGTGCCTGTGGCGGAGACAGTCCGGGGGTTTAAAGAGATCATCGAGGGAAAGCACGATGAACTGCCCGAAGCCGCCTTCTATATGGTCGGGACCATAGAACAAGCTCAGGAAAAGGCCGAGCAGATCGCTGCGGGCAAGTAAAGGGACGTATCTGATGGGAAAACTACATCTGGAAGTTGTGACCCCTGAGAAGGTAATGGTGAGTCGGGAAGTGGAAATTGTCGTCGCTCCAGGGTCCTTGGGGGAGTTTGGCGTATTGGAAGGGCATGTGCCGTTTCTTTCAGGGATTGCGCCGGGCGAACTCCGGTATTCATCAGGAGGGCAGACAGAACGCTTCGTTGTGACCACAGGATTTGCCGAGGTTTCCGACAACCGGGTTTCTGTGCTGGTGGACGCGGCTGAAAAGGCCGCCGAAATTGATGTGGAGCGGGCTCGTAAAGCAATGGACAGGGCCAGGCAGAGGCTGGCAAAGGACCGGGCCGCAGAGGACATTGATTTCGCCAGGGCTGAAGCCGCCCTGAAAAGGGCGACTATGCGGATACGGGTTGCGGAAAAGAAAATATAGCCGCTCAGGCAGTCAGTGATATATCGAATAGGGCAAGCGCCATGGCGCTTGCCTTTTTTATGTATTGACCTTTTTAGTTTTGAGGGATAATATAAAGGGCATCCATATAAGGCGTCTGGTGCTGTCCATGATGCATAAAGCCGGGTATCAGTGATATCGTATAACGTAAAAGGTAAAATCCCGGTCCGCTGGAAGCGATTTTCCAATCAGCCTGAAAAATGAGTATTTTATCATACGTTTTGATGTCCATGTAAAAAAATCCTTTTACATGGATTTAGGAATGTTGAATTATAACAGGTGTTTGTCTACACAAGCGATCCGCAAAATTCCGCTGTTTTTGACTTTTTACGAGACCATCAAGTTTTGAAAATTGAGAGGATTTGAACATTATGGAAACAGGAGAAGAGACCCGTCAGTACAGGGTCTGGAATTCTACGAATTCGGAAGAAGAAATCGATCAATTTAAATTGCTCGAAGAAAAAATTGACAAGCTCATCACCACGATAAAGAACCTAAAATCCGAGAAAGAATCGCTCCATGAAAAATGTCAGATTCAGGAAGAAAAGTTGACAAATCTGAGCCGTGAGGTGGAGGATCTAAAACTGGGGCGTGACAAGGCGAGGCAGAGGGTTGTCTCCCTTCTGGAGAAGATTGAGCAGATTGAGGGATAGGAGCAGGGTCTGTTCCAACATAATCTTTCAGCAGGTTCTATTTGGAGACCTGTTTGGGGGTGTTTGGCGAATGAAGAACCGGTCAGGTTCACGTGCAGCCCAATCCTTGATAATCTCATGGGATAGCCAATACACTTTGTCCGGGATATGAAGAAGCCTATCAGAATCAGAATCCTTGATCACGAGTATTTATTGAGGAGCGATGAGGACGAAGAGCGCGTGAGGGAGATCGCTGAATTTGTCAATGCCAAGCTGGGAGAGATCCGGCATAGTGGCGCCAATCTTTCTGAGGGAAAGGCGGCCATATTGGCTGCCTTTTATGTGGCGAGCGACTATTTTCAGGCGGTGAGAGAGCGCGACAGGCTGATGACATATGTGGAGGAGCGTGTTCGTTCACTCAATGAACAGATTGATGCCCTTTCTCAGTAGGCAATTCTTTGGAATCTGCGCAGAAAGAGGTGCTGCAAAAGAGCATGACTCTCGGGATCCATTATGCTTCGTCGTGAAGACGTCGTGTGTTTCCGGGGGTTATATCATATATATATGGGAGAGAGGTTCAAGGGAGTTATCGGGATAACTGCACTGCGTGCGAATGATATATTCACTGGATCGAATAGAGATAGATAGTGATCGTGTGTTCTGACGTTGAAATGGGTTTTGAAAGACCGCTGAACAGCCAATGAGGCAACGCATTTTTGCAGGGGTTTATCCGCACGCCTTTTATCCTCCCCGTGTCTCCGGATAAAGTGTTCTGATATCCGGACAGGCTCCTCTCACCTTCCATATGTCCTCCTTAGCATTTAGTGAACCGGAGGCTGGAGACAACCCGGAAAAGGGTTCCAGAGGTTTCCAGCGCGACTTAAGGATTCCGGGGGACCCGTCAGGGCTGGAAATCTGGCCGGGTGAAAATCTGATACGTCCTGCTCCATTCAATTCAATGATTCGGGGGCATGGGCGGGGCTGATACCCGAAACCTGAAAACCAGGGATATGCGACCGTATTATTCAATCAGGTTTATCAAGAATCAGGAGCGTTAAATCAAGATGGACATGAACGCTGTCTATATTATCGTATTGATCGTGGCCGGTGTGATGGTTGGCGCCCTAATCGGTTTCTTTGTTAGAAAGAAGCTTGTGGAAAACCGAATCGAGGCCATCGAAGAATACTCCAAGAGAATTCTGGCTGAGGCCCAGAAAGAGGCCAAAACCATCAAGAGGGAGACGGCTCTCCAGGCCAAAGATTCTTTGTATCAAATGAAGCTTGAGTTTGAAAAGGAGACCCGGGAGAAGAAAGAGAACCTCCTGATCCAGGAGAAACGCCTGCTTCACAAGACGGAGAAATTTGACAAAAAACTGGAGCAGCTGGAACAAAGGGAAGAGAAGATATCAGAAAGGGAACAGGAGATCGACAGGATCCGGAAGGAGACGAAGAAGAAAGAGGATGAGTATACGCATCTCGTTTCGGAACAGAGGAAGGAGTTAGAGAAGCTGGCCGGGATTTCCATGGAGGAGGCAAAACAGATCCTCATTAATTCCATGGAGATGGAGGCCAAGCATGATGCGGCAAAGATTATTCGGAGGATCGAAAACGAGGCGAAATCCGAGGCCGACCGGAAGTCCCAGGAGATTATTGCGCTGGCTGTGAAGCGATACGCAGGGGATTATGCGGCTGAAAAAATCGTTTCCGTAGTGAGTCTTCCAAACGAAGAGATGAAGGGGAGGATTATCGGTAGAGAGGGAAGAAATATTCGCGCCATTGAAGCAGCGACAGGTATTGATCTCATTATTGACGATACCCCGGAGGCGGTCATCTTATCGGGTTTTAACCCGGTGAGAAGGCAGGTTGCCAAGGTTTCCCTGGAGCGGCTTATCGATGATGGCAGGATTCATCCGGCCAGGATAGAAGAGATTGTCGCCAAGGTGGATAAGGAGATTGAGGCGAGCATCAAGGAGGCCGGAGAACAGGCCGCCTTTGACGTGGGGGTTCACGGCATCAACCAGGAACTTGTGAAATTGATTGGACGACTCAAATATCGTTCCAGCTATGCGCAGAATGTACTTCAGCATTCAATGGAAGTCAGTTTTCTCTGCGGTATCATGGCGGCCGAAGTCGGTATCAACGTGAAACAGGCAAAGCGTGCAGGCCTGCTTCACGACATCGGAAAGGCCGTGGATCATGAGGTAGAAGGCCCCCATGCGCTTATCGGGGCCGATCTCGCCAGGAGGCATGGGGAGTCGGCCCAGGTCATTCACGCCATTGCCGCCCATCATGAAGACGTGCAGCCCGAATCGGTGCTGGCCGTTTTGGTCCAGGCCGCCGACACCCTCTCGGGCGCCCGGCCGGGCGCCCGCCAGGAAATGCTGGAATCGTATGTCAAGCGACTGGAAAAACTCGAAGAGATTGCCACCTCTTTTCATGGGGTGAGCAAGTCTTTTGCCATTCAGGCCGGCCGGGAGATCCGGATTATGGTTGAAGGCAAGCTTGTTGACGATGACCAGGCCCACGTGCTCTGTAATGACATCGCAAAAAAGATCGAAAAGGAATTGACCTATCCCGGGCAGATAAAGGTGACCGTGATCCGGGAAACCCGGGCGGTCGGGTATGCCAAATAATGAATCGTAGACGTTCCGGGGTTCAAAGGTTCAAGACTCCCTATCCGCGTCCTCTGTCATCCCTCCAACATGAATTCAAATGCAGCATCCCTGTTTTGCTCGGGCGTTGGGCCGTATGTCCTTTCCATGAAGGTGACATGGTTTTCCCGGTCAACGAAGAGAAGCGTGGAGGACCGGGTGCCGTAGTCAGAACTGGAAATAAAGATGGGCGACAGGATTCGCTCCCACTCCATGCTGACGCCCGTATCGGGCAGGCAGTCATCAGCAGGCACGAAGCGGTCCATAAGCATATCAAAAAACCTTTCCGGGGAAAGGACGCTCATTTTCGACAGAATATCCCCGAGGGCATCCTTTCCCCGGGATACCTTGGGCCAGGGGGTATCCAGGAGATGGTTGCTGAGACCATGGATCCCCGGCATGATGCACTGCATGCCATCCCCCCGGTTTGAATACCAGAAGAGCCGGTCTACGACGCCCGCAACAAGGTTGAACCCGTTATACCCTCCTCCACTCAGGGTCAGCCTGCTTAGATACACCTCGGGTTCTTCTTCACCTTTAAGGAAATCGGTGACCAGGCTGCCTCTGGAGGGCGCGTCGGGTTTATGAGTGGTCGGATCGCGGTAATTGGTGATGGCCGCGACACGGCCTTTTCTGGTGATCCCGAACCATGTTCCACCGGCACGCAGATCCTTTCCCCCAAGGATATCCGGCATCTCATCCCAAAACCCGGCTGCGGCGGTGGGCCGGTCGTAGAATTCATCCCGATTTGCGGCAATGACCAGTTTGTAAACAGGATGGGCGTGAAACGCTGCGAGAAGGAGACACATAGGGCTGTTTATAAGGGCTCCGGGTCTACGAGATCAGGCAGATTGATTTCCAGCCTTTCTGTGCCGGCAAGTATGCGGGCCGAATTCCGGGCAACGGCCGGGAGGGCATCGGCCATCCGGTTCAGCTCCGCCGACATTTTTTTGATGAAAACGATCCTTGCGTTCATTGCTTCTTTATCAATTTCCCGGGGCATTTAATTCTCACTTTTCCAACAGGGTTTCTTGAGATAACTACTTCATCAGGCCCGGCAGGAACAGCGCGATCTGGGGAAATACCAGGAGCAGCAGATTGCAGATAATTAAGGCGGCCAGCATGGGGAGAACCCCTCTGAAGATGGCCTCCAGCGGCACGTCTTTGGCCACACCGTAGACCACATACACATTGACGCCCACGGGTGGTGTAATCACGCCCATCTCAGTGATGAGCACAATGACGACCCCGAACCAGATAGGGTCAAAGCCCAGGGCCTCGGCTACGGGGAAAAAGATGGGGATTGTCAGCATCACCATGGCCAGGGCATCCATAAAGCACCCCCCGCACAGATAGAGCAGGATAATCACCAGCATGATGGCAAATCGCGGCAGGGGGAGCGACGCCACCCACGCGGCCAGGTCAAAGGGGACCCTGGTGATGGCCATGAAATGCCCGAAGATAACCGCTCCGGTTACAATAACCATAACCATGCAGCTGATTCGCGTTGTATCGGAAAGCGACTGAATGAAACCGTTCCAGCTGAGCTGTCGTCGGGCAATGGAGAGCAAGAGTGTCAGAAAGGCCCCGGTGGCTGCGGCTTCCGTCGGTGTAAACAAACCAAAGAAGAGACCGCCCATGACCAGGGCAAAGATAACCAGGGTCTCCGCAACGCCGCTGAACGACCGGATCCTTTGATCCCACGTGGTCCTGGGACCGGGAGGGGCCAGGGAGGGGTTATTCCGGACGCGCAGGTGAATGACCAGCAGAAATAGACAGGCCAGCAGGATACCGGGAATGATCCCTGCGGCAAAGAGCTTGCCGATGGACTGTTCGGTCAGGATCCCATAGACGATAAAGACGACACTGGGCGGAATGAGAATACCCAGACTTCCGGCTGCAGCCACCGTGCCTGTGGCCAGACTCATGTCGTAATGATACCGCTTCATCTCGGGCAGGGTCACAGTGGCCATGGTGGCCGCCGTGGCGTTTGTGGACCCGGAAATAGCCGAAAAACCGGCGCATGCCCCTACGGTAGCCATGGCGAGGCCTCCTTTCCGATGTCCCAGAAATACATAGGCCGAATCGTAGAGCCTGCGGCTGATCCCGGAATGAAAGGCAATCTGGCCCATGAAAACAAAGAGAGGAATCACTGTCAGGCCGTAAGAGGAAAAGACATCCCAAACGTCCCTGGCCAGAAGAGCCAGTCCTGCCTCAACATTGACCACATAGCTGAATCCTAAAAAGCCCAGAAAGCCCATGACGAATCCCACGGGCATATTGGAAAACAGAAGTATGATCAGAACAGCAATCCCGATCACGCCAATCGCTGTCAGGCTCATTTGTTAAGTACCTTCAGAAAGCTCTTGTAGATATCCGTGATTTTCACAAGACATACGGCCGCTGCCGAGAAGGCGATACCGTATACAAAGGGATAGAAGGGCATTTTCAGGGTCAGCGAAACCTCGCCCGAGGCCCTGAGGGTGTCCGCATAAAGCGCGGACCGCCATGCAATGAGAATAAAAAGGATCAATACGAAGGCATTGGTCAGGACTTCTACGACGCCCTGAACCCTGTTTGGAAGGAGCCGCACGACAAGGCTGACCGCCACATGTCCCTTTTCATTTGACGTATGGGCCATGGCGAAAGCCACGGCTACCGCCCCCAGGAAGCAAACCAGCTCATAGGTCCCGGGAATGGGCATCCGGAAAAATCGGAGAACGACGTCCGCACAGGTGAGGAGCATCATCAGGACAATGGCGCCGCCCGCAACCCAGTAGGCGCTGCCCGCGAACCAATTTGCCAATTTTTCAAACGCGTTCATGCCAGGCGTCTTTTCTCACGGGGCTGCCGGAAGATCAAAATGCCCGGCAGCCCCGGATTACATTAAACTTATGTGTTCAAGCTATTTTTGGCACCTGTCGATCAACTCATTGACTTTGGCTACATTGGCTTCACCGTTCGGCGCCTTGTCCGCGTAGTTTTTAATGATCGGCTCCACAGCCTTACGCCATTTGGCGCTTTCCTCGTCGGACAGGGCAATGATCTCATTGCCAAGACTCAGGGTAAATTTGCGGCCTTCTTCATCTGCCGCATCCCACGCCTTTCCGTGCACGGCCACCCACTCCTCGGCTGTGTCATCGAAGACCTTCTTGACATCATCGGGCAGTGCATTCCACTTGTCCTTGTTCATAACCACGAACATGGCCGTGGTATAACCGACGCTCGAGCAATCCGTCGTGTACTTGATCACTTCGCCCTGTTTCCATCCCTTGAGGACTTCAATGGGGCCGAAGGTTCCCTCCACCACGCCCTTCTGGAGCGCTTCATAGGTATCGCCCTGGGGCATGGCCACCGGCACGGCGCCCAAGGCCTCGACCACCTTGGCACTCAGACCGGTTGCCCGAATCTTCATGCCTTTGAGATCTTCCAGCGTCCGCACGGGCTTTTTGGTGTGGAGAAGCCCCGGCCCATGGGCGTGGACATAGAGCACTTTCACATCCTGCACTTCTTTGGGGTTGACGGATTTCGCAAAATCATTGGCCACACAGGTAGCCACTTTACCGGAAGGATACCCCATGGGCAGATCCACAACCTCCATCACCGGAAACCGACCCCGTGTGTAGGCAAAGCAGGAGTTTCCGATATCTGATATCCCCTTGACAACGCCGTCATAGACCATGGGCGCCTTTGTGAGTGTCCCGCCGGGAAACGCGGTGATCTGAACCTTGCCATTGGTACGCTTTTCCACTTCTTTGGCATAGTTCATTGCGGCTATGGCCTGGGCATGGGTGGGAGGGAAGAAGATGCTGTAGGTCAGCTTTATGGGGTCTGCCTGAGCCTTGTGAGCCCCCACGCTCATAAAGGCAATTCCGATGACTGCAATCAAGAAAAACAGAAATATCCTCTTTTTCATCGTGTATCCTCCTTGTCCAATTTCAATAGGGTAGAGCAGAAATCCTCACACGACTGGACCGGCAAATTGCGCTCTAAAATCTCCTGGTCTCTTCACCTCCCTTCCTGGCTGTCTCCGGGCCGCAACATGCCTCACCCGGAACGTGCTATCCTGTACCAAAATAGTCGTCGATATTCCTTTTGGCACTCATATAACAAATAGATTCAGAAAACAACAAAAATTCGACGGAAAAGGCTCGATCCCGGCATGGCGACACACTAGAGCGTAGGCTGATGAGTCCTCGGCGGCGCGAATATCGGCGATTGCCTGCATGTCGGAAGGTGCACCAATTTCTCTGGAGTCGCGCTCGTTATTGACACCGGCCCTTCCCTCTCCTATACTTGATAATTCATGCATAACATTTCAGGAGGCCGAAAGAGAGCAAGATGACGATCTCACGATGGCGCGAATTTGTCAGGACCGACATTTGGAGAATTCGGCTGGGAGATCTCTCCAGAAACAGATCGTTCGGCATCCGACTCCTCAGGATCGTCTTCCTGGCAGCGCGGGGATTTACCGAGGACCGGATCCATCTGAGGGCCTCGGCCCTGACGCTGTACTCACTCCTCGGCATCGTCCCGGTGCTGGCAATGGCCTTTGGTATCGCCAAAGGTTTCGGGTTCGAGAAATTTCTTCAGAAGGACATCCTGGAGAGGTTTCAGGGCCAGGAGGAGGTGGCGGTACGCATCATCGATTTTGCCCATTCTCTCCTGGAGGCAACAAAGGGGGGGGTCATAGCGGGTGTCGGCCTGGTGGTCCTCTTCTGGGCGGTCATACGGGTTCTGAGAGATATTGAAATCTCCTTTAATGATATCTGGGGCATCGAGGAATCCCGGAGCCTTGGGAGGAAGTTCAGCGATTATCTGACCATCATGGTCATCTGTCCCCTCCTGTTGATCATGTCCGGGAGCGTCACCATCTTCATCAACACCCAGGTCGCCACCATCACCGCCGAGGTTGAATTGCTGGGCTATATCAGCGGTCCGATATTCTTCCTGCTGAACCTCCTCCCCTACTGCGTGATATGGGGCCTTTTCGCCTTTATCTACATACTGGTGCCAAACACCAAAGTTCGGTTCAGGTCGGGTCTCATTGCAGGCATCATTGCCGGTTCCGCTTATCAGGTGGTCCAGTGGGGATATATCCATTTCCAGGTAGGGGTTGCCAAATACAACGCCATCTATGGGAGCTTTGCCGCGCTGCCCCTCTTCTTGATATGGCTCCAGATGAGCTGGATCATTGTTCTCATCGGCGCGGAGATCGCTTTCGCCCATCAAAACGTAGACACCTACGAGTTTGAACCCGATTCCAGGCAGATAAGTCTATCGTTCAAAAGGCTTCTCTCTCTCATGGTGGCCCACCTGTTGACCCGGCGTTTTGCCAACGGGGAGAACCCGCTGACCGCTCACGATATTTCCGGGACCCTCGAGATTCCAATTCGGCTGTTGCGACAGATCCTGTTTGAGCTGGTTCACAGCGGCATTGTGTCTGAAATCAGGGCGACCGACAGAAATGATACGGCCTACCAGCCTGCCTTTTCCATCGATGGACTGACAGTGGGTCGTGTCCTCGATGCCCTGGATCATCGCGGTATCGGTTCGGTTCCGGTGGCTGAAACAAAAGCGTCCGCGTCCCTGTCAGCAGCCCTGGAGACGTTCCGTGAGACGATCGATCAATCCCCTGCCAACCGACTGCTAAGGGATATCTGAAAGGACGGCCTAAAACTGAAGGCGATGCGGCTCAAAGGGACAAGCAGAGACATCCTGCGCAGCTGTCTTACAATACAAGCGAAGAGAAACACGCGTCTACGGTTGTGACGGCAGGGAAAACCGAGGCGGGCCCTGCTTTAGCCCGGGTTGCACCCTGAGGGCTAAATCGACGCATTGAAGCGGTTGAGGTTCTCCCAACCGCTAAAGGACTATTTGATGGCATTCAGATGAATATGGAAAATGTTTTGGATTGGGGCGTTGACCTCATTTTGTGGCTTCAGCACCGGTTCAGCCCGGAGTTTGATCTCCTGCTCACGATCATCACCTGCCTGGGAAACGAGGGGTTTTATCTCCTTTTCCTCCCCCTCATCTACTGGTGTATTGACCGGAGGCGCGGGGCCAGGCTGGCCATACTGCTTCTCTTTTCGACCTATCTGAATTCCGTCGCAAAGTCCGTGGCCCGGCAGCCAAGGCCCTTTCAGTATGATCAGGCCGTGAAAAGCATCGTGGAGGCAAAAGGGGGCGGTTTTCCAAGCGGCCACACCCAGGGAACCGTGGTGGTATGGGGCTATCTGATGAATTGGTTCCGAAGTGCCCGGTTCTGGCTGTTCGGCGCCGTCATGATGGTGTTGATACCCTTCTCGAGGGTCTATCTGGGGGTTCACTTCCCTACAGACCTATTGGGTGGGTACGTCATCGGCGGGACGCTGCTTCTTTTATATTTCCGGCTGGAGCCCCCTGTTGAAAAGTGGCTGGCCCGGAAAAGCGTTTTGTGGCAGCTGGGAGCGGCAACAGGCGCCCCTTTGTTTCTCATCCTCGTCTTCATTGCCCGTGAGACATATATCCTCGGTCCTGTGGGAACCCTCATGGGGCTTGGCATCGGTATTGTCCTGGAACGCAGGTGGCTCGGTTTTGAGGCAGATGGGATCCTGAGCAAAAAGGTGTTTCGCTTTCTTCTGGGCGCGGCCATGCTCGTGGCCGTTCAGTGGGGGTTCAAATACGCCTTTTCATTCATGGCGCCGGAAACCTTCTTCCGGTTTTTCCGGTATCTGATCAGCGGTTTCTGGATCGCCTTTGTAAGTCCCTGGATCTTTTTGAAACTCAGGCTTGCCGGAGAAAGGGCCGGCACGGGCAGATAAGGCTTCCGCCTGACATGCTGGAAAAAGCACATGAAGACAGGGCGCCTTGAGGGCCTGAAGCATCGGCATTGCCGTCACAGGAGACATGGAGCATCCGATGCGACAAAATAGGCTTCAAAAATTCTCTGGCGTCGGACCGTTCGGCGCAGCCATCAGCCTTTTGCTGTTCGCGCTCTTTTCGTGGATAAACCGAATGATGACGGTCTCGTAAAAAAGTGTTCGAACACACCTAATTGATGACCCAAACCGTCCACATGAAACGGTAAGGAGGCACCATGATCGCCTATTGCGGATTGAATTGTGCTCAATGTGACGCATATATTGCCACACAGGAAGACAGCAGGGTCAAGAAGGAAGGGACTGCCCAAAAATGGTCGAAACGCTATAAGACGGACATCAAGCCCGACCAAATTAACTGCCACGGATGCCGCTCAGACGGTGTGAAATTCTATTACTGCGATATGTGCGAGATCCGCCGGTGCTGCTTGTCAAAAAATGTGGACAATTGCGCGGCGTGCCAAGACTATATTTGTGACACCCTGGCAAATTTCATCAAGTTGGCGCCCGATGCGGGCCGATCGCTCGAAAGGATTCGATCATCATGAAGAAGAGGGCTGACCGAACATTAGAGGAGGTATTGCAATCAACGTCCGATTACATCTATCCGGCGCAGCTGGGAGAAGCAACGGTCAGTCTGGACAGCACCGATCCGGACGGCGATACGGCACTCCATATCCTCATTCGGCGTGGAGACAGTGAGGGAGCGTTGCTCCTCATTGAAAAGGGAGCTTTGGTCAATGCAGTCGGCGATATGGGGGAAACCCCGTTGCATGCGGCCACATCAAACGGAGACATAACGGTAATCAACGCGCTATTAAAGGCCCGGGCAAAAACGGATATGGTTTCGGAGTTTAAGGAGACCGCTCAACAAAAAGCGGCCAAGCGAGGCATCCGGCTTCTCCGGCCGAAAGCTGATCCATTGGTCTGAAGCGGGTCGTCGGTCAGACATTGACCCTGTTTTCCAGTATGATGTCATTGAGGGTGCGCTTGGGTACGTGGTGAACGTCGCGCCCATCTCGCCAATACCGGATGCTGCCGGTTTGATCGACCGTTTCGATAACGACGGTCTCTTTGGGCGTGCCGAGGGCCAGCACGAGGAGGATTTCGTAACGGGATAGTATGCTGAGGCCGGCACGTAACCCCTGTTTATCGATGGAGCCGATGATGCATCCACCCAGACCCTTTTCCGTGGCGCCCAGCAGGATGCTCTGGGCGGCGATGCCATGGTCGCACCCAAACGTCTTTCGGATCTTTGTGTCGCCCAGGATGATGATATAGGCAGACGGTCTTTCCCCCGGCTGCGGGCCGGGCCAGTCCGTAAGATAGGCCGCCCACGAAAGGTGGGGAAATATGTGTCCGTTTTTCTGCGGATCACAGGAAAGGAGATATTTCAAGGGCTGGAGGTTGGCGGCCGATGCGGAGAGCCTCGCAAGATCGGTCAGTTCCCTGAGTGTCTCGATCCGGATCTCCTTCTCCTCAAAGAATCGCCGGTAACTCCGGTTTTTTTGAATGAGTTCGCTTATCACAGACATGACCTGTGGTTATCTGTCCGTATCATATGGTTTAACGCGGATAGCCGCTACCAAGAGAAGGGCCTGAAGTGAAGGGATGCTTTCAATCAAAATTTAACCCAAGATTACGACTCCCAAAAATCTTTAGATGTAAACAGGTTGCATTTTATTTCAAAAGTTTATTTGCTCCGTGAAACGCTGTGCGGGGGGTGCCGGGCAACCTGCATTCCTACCGCGACCCCATGTCTTTACGCATTCATTTCCTATTCGGATTGTGTCTTGCCGGTTTTCCTTCTATCCGTTCGATCGGATCGTTTACATAGACTTTTCCCAATCCAATGGCCGAAGTAACAACGCCTCCTTTTTTATCTTCTCTGATTCCGTCCGAATATCCGAGATCTACCGGAATCTTGCCTCTTCCACCCTGGGCATCCACAACATAGGCAGGCCGAAGGAAACCTGTGGTGGCTCCGCAGAGGTCTCTGCAAATTTCTTTTCCTTTGTAGATTTCCGTTCTGAAATGACCTGTTCCCTCAACAAGATCGGCGTAATAGAGATAGTACGGTCTTACGCCCATTCTACCGAGGCCATGTACCAGGTCTCTCATAACATCCGTATCATCGTTGACCCCCTTAAGCAGCACACTCTGGTTTGCGATTGGAATGCCCAGATCCCTTAATATTTTAATGGCTTGGTAACTCTGGTCGGTTATTTCATTAGGATGATTGAAATGGGTGTTGATATAAAGCTGGGGATCTTTCAGCGACCGAGGCGTATGTTTTTTCAGCATTTCAATCAATTCCTTATCTTCAATGATTTTTTGCGGCCATACGCAAGGAACTCTCGTGCCGATTCTGAACAAATCAAGGTGTTTGATTTCCCTTAGCTTTCCGATGATTTCATCGAGTCTCCTGGTTGAAATCAGGAATGGATCCCCACCGGAGATCAACACATCTCTAATATCCTCGTGAGATGCAATGTATGCGATTCCCTTATTGATTTCCTCTATTGAGGGATTTTTTCGATCATCGCCGACTTTTCGTTTTCTGGTGCAAAATCTGCAGTACATTGAACATTCGTTCGAAACAAACAATAGAACCCTGTCAGGGTATCTGTGGATAATAGTTCTTGGTCCACCCAGCGGAATATCTCCTTCCTCATCCAGAGGATCTTCCGACAAATCCATATAATGCACGAGTTCCTCCACATCGGGAATTGCCTGTTTCCAGATGCCGTCATTCATCTTTTGAATGAGACTGAGGTAATACGTATTAACCCTCATAGGGTATTTGGCAATGACATCCCTGAGCCGGGGATCCACTTTCGCCTTCCGTCCAATGAGCCATTTCTCCAAATCTTCGAATGTCTTTACGCCATTTTTCAAAATCTCTTTATATGCCATTGAAGACTCTCCTTTGTATTGCTTGGGAACAGGCAGTTCGGGACCCGGGGGAAAACGCCACAGGCCAACGGGGTCATCCATTTGGCGATCTCCGGATTAAGCAAGGGGCTTCTGCAATACTTCGCCACCTCTGAAACGCTTCGCTAAGGGCCGGACTGGGACACTCGCCACATTCAAATAAACGTCCGTCATGGACATGCCAGGACCATGGTCCGCCCGCTACGGAAAAACGCTGAGGGCCGAAACCGATACCGTTCTATCCCGCGTCAAATGATGTGGCGTAAGGCTCCCGGTTCGTCCATTCTTGATTGTCTCAGCACAAATTCTCCATAACATAACCAAAAATAGAACGGAACACAAATTGGCACGGGCCTCATTCCGGCCCCCAGGCTACAAAAGCAAGGTGCATTTCTTGTTCCATTGCACTGCTGGAAAGGTTTTTCGGGCTCTTGGTATCCATCCGCCCGTATGGAATACCCAATTCGGCGGCCTCATCCAGGGCTGTTTTGTCTGCCTCTGTTCGATCTCGAGAGATAACCTTGCCCGGCATAATGGGATAACCTACTGGATACTTTGAAAGAATTCAAGTCAGACTGAAATGATCAGAACATGACGTTTGTCAACCCCCTTGTGCGGCCGTCTGAATCTTAATATCACATGGTCCAGCGAACCGGACTCTACCAACTACCAGTAATCATTAGATTACTTGACAGACGGAATAATTTCTTGAGGTTCTGATTGGGTGCAATCCATGTGGCTTACCCATAGGGTCGATGATTTTTAGGGCCCTGCCAGCAATGACAGAAAATCCCTCACCGAGACATGATCAATAATGCTGTGCCGTAACTTAGCGTTTTTGTTCACCTGATAGGCATTGCTCCTTCCTTCTCTCTTTCTCTTCACAAAAGCAGCCCTCTCCAGCTCTGAAATAATCTTGTGGACCGTCCATTCTGTGACGTTGACCGCTGAGGCGATTTCTCGGGCCGTACTTCTGGGGTGCTTTGCAATGTAGATAAGAATCAGGCCGTGATTGGAGATAAAGTTCCATTCTGCCATCTATACCTCTCCCCGATAACGATCTCTGAAAATGGTTCTTGACACCGTGAAAAGATTTCGTTATTATATGTGATAAATCTCATTTGTTTTAACATGCATGATAAATCACACTGAAAACATATAATTGTGATTAAAAAAAATTGGCTTAAATGTCAAATCCTTTGTGAAAGAAAAGGAGGTAGATCATGTTAGAAGTTCCCTTGTGGGTTAAAATACTGTTCACGATATGGGTCATCGCCTTCATCTTCATAGAGGCCGCGTGGGATCCGATCTGGGAGTGGGTCGTTCGAAAATTCAGGTCGTTTACCAAGAGTCAGCATGTCCCGCACCGGCTCAAGAGAAAACCGGGCTAAGAGGATGAAACAAACCATCTCCAAGATTCGCCATGCCATTCACCTGCTTGTCATAGGCGTGATCCTTTCTCTGTTCCTTTCCACAACAGTTGCAGCGTATCGGATCACCACCACGCAGCAGGTAGAGACCGGGGCCGTTGAACTGGCCAGCGCCATAGAGATGGCGGATCTATCCTTGGCGCGGAATTCGCCATGTACAGGGGAAGGCCTCTTTCCCTCCAGGCTGGCGAAAGAGATAACGGAAACCGCTGCCGGGGGCGCGCTCGAATTCAAGGACCGATACACGGTTTGCTCGAAGACAGTGGACAAGGAGTGCGTCATTGTAGGTCTGACCGAGGCGAGGAAATAGATCCGATTCTGTCCCTGGAACGGGTGCAGCCTCGGTCAAAAAGAACTTAAGGGACGTCTTTTCGTGGTGGGATTGGGGATCGCAAGGCATGCGATCCCCTTTTTTTTCGCGGCTGTCCAGGTTTATAAGGGTAATCGGACAAGGAAGGATCGGAGTTAGGAGGAGTATCGAACGTATGAAACCAACCTCGCACAATAGAAAACCCATCGGCATACTCTTGTCGTTGATCATAGCCATTTTCATAATCGCAGTGCCCTGCTCGGGCGCCCCGGTCCCTCAGACCCTCGGCACGCGAGATGTGCTGATCGTCACCGGGACTATTATGAATTCCCAGGGCAAGGGGGTCAAGGAGGCTGTCATCAGCTTTTTCATCGATGGAAGGGAGATGGAAGGGAATGGGGAGCTATTGTCGGAAAACCGGGGCGCCTACAAGGCGGAACTCCTTCTTCCGAAGGGAACCCTTTCGAGCGTGAAGGTCACTATGGATATCCAAAAGCCCTGTTACGAGGGCTCGGGTCCTGTGGAACTGGACAATATTATCCAGGAAAAGGGCGATGAAAAAGGCTCTTCCACCTATCTCGCCCATCAAAACGTCGTTCTTAAAAGGACCATCGGCCCGGCCTTCTGGATCGCAACATCTATCCTGATCCTTGTCTACACCCTTATTGCATTCGAGGTGTTGCACAGGACCCTGGCGGCCTTTCTGGGGGCCGCCGTTCTTCTCCTCGTAAGCTATACGGCTGGGAAGTACTACCCCGGTTATGTGGTTCTCACCTTTGAGGATGCCATCCACGCCATGGATATGAACGTTATCTTTCTGCTCATGGCCATGATGATGATCGTGGGGGTCTTAAGAAAGACCGGCCTTTTTCAGTGGATGGCCTTTCGGTCCTATCAACTGGCCCGCGGCAGTGTCTTTGCCCTCTCCATGATCCTCATGGTCGTCACTGCCGTTACCTCGGCCTTCCTGGACAATGTGACCACCATGATCCTGATCATTCCAGTGACCATCAATATCGCCTCGGCGCTCAAGATCAATCCTCTGACCCTGCTCATGCCCGAGGTCTTCGCCTCCAACGTGGGCGGCACGGCCACGCTTATTGGGGACCCCCCCAACATCATGATCGGGTCTTATGCCAAATTGACCTTCCTTAATTTCGTACAAAATTTGGCGGTCATCTGCTTCATTTCTCTGTCTGTCACCATGATCTATTTCATCTACTGGTATAAGAAGGATTATCTCAAGGCCCAGGTGGTAGACGTTAGCAAGATGATTTGCGAACTGAAGGAAAAATATCGGATCACCAACAAGACGCTCCTGTTTCAGTCGGCCCTCATGCTTGGGATCACCATCTTCCTCTTCATCATGCACGGTGCCTTGCATATGGAGCCCAGCATCGCGGCCATGGCAGGCGCTGCGATACTTCTGGCGATCAGCCGGGTGAATATTGTGAAGATACTGGAACATGAGATCGAATGGCCCACCCTGATATTTTTCATGATGCTCTTTGTCATCGTCGCTGGCGCGGAAGAGACAGGCCTGATACAGATTATTGCCGACTGGGTGAACCATATGTCAAGGGGTTCTATCGTGGTAGCCATTGTGGCTATCCTCTGGGTATCGGCCCTCGCCTCGGCCATCATCGACAATATCCCCTTTACGGCCACCATGCTTCCTATTGTGGCCTATCTCAACGAGGTAGTTCCCGGGGCCGAAAGTGGGATTTTGTGGTGGGCACTAGCCCTGGGGGCCTGCCTGGGCGGCAATGGGACCATGATCGGGGCCAGCGCTAATGTGGTCACGGTAGGCATTGCCGAAACCCAGGGCTACCGCATATCGTTCATAAGATACATGAAGATTGCATTCCCTCCCATGATCATCACGATCGTGCTTTCCACCATCTGGCTGCTGGTGGTGACGCGGTAAGTATCCTTTATTAAGATGTCCATCAAAAAACCTCCCGCGGGGCGATCCCCGAGGATGTGGTAAGAAGAAGGGAGATGCCATGAAGAAGTTAGTTACGTCTCTGATGCTGGTGCTCTTGTTGGTGGCTGCTCCGGTCCTGGCCGGAGATTTTCTGGGTTCGCCGGTCCGTTCAGAAGGCCAAACCGTTCGGGAGGACAATTCACTCCTGGAACTGCGCTACAACCTTCCGCAGGAAGAGATGGCACGATTCTACAGGGATGCCCTCAAGGGGCAGAGCGATCTGAAATTGAGGGATCGAAGCAACGCTCTCGAAATCGAGGACCATGGCAAACGGGCCTGGCACAAGATCATGATCGCGACAACCGCGAGCGGGGAGAGTGTCGTGACCATTACCCGGGATAGCTGGACCTGGATTATGGGAACGCTGGCCATCCGTTTCGTTGGGGTTTTCGTGGTGCTGCTCATCGTATATCTGGGTATGAGCGCATCCACGTGGATCATAACCCGGTCCCTAAAGGCCATAGAGGCCAAGGGCGGTGGAAAGGCCTGAAACAAGGCCACAATTGTCTCTTGAAATGAAGCCAACGAACAGCCCGAAGTTTCAGGCGGGGGCAGGGGACGGGCGAAAGGGGATATCCATCCATTGAACAGAGATGCCATTCTGAAAAGCCTTGAGATCGTGCGCAGCCGAATCGTGATCTGCTTGCTGATCATGGGGCTTGGGTTTGCAGGGGCCTACTCCTTCAGTGAAAATATCCTGACATTCATCATGCGGCCGATGAGCCGTGTCCTGCCGCCCGGCGACACGGCCGTCTTCACATGGCTGCCAGAGGCCTTCTTCTGTCATCTCAAGGCCGCGCTCGGGGTGGGGTTCCTGCTGGCCCTGCCGGCCATGCTGTATGCCATCTGGTCCTTCTTTGCGCCTCGACACGGCATGAAGGGGAAGCTGCCGTCGTTGCTGGTGGTCGGCCTGGCAACCATCCTTTTCCTTGCAGGCGCCGGCTTCTGCTATTTTGTTGTCATGCCCTTTGCCTTTAAGTATCTGATCGGCATTGCCCCTGAGTCGGTCCGCCCTCTCCCCAGGATGGGGGAGTATTTCGGGCTGGCATGCTGGCTCCTGTTTGCCTTTGGCGCTATCTTTGAACTTCCCCTGGTCGTCAGCATCCTGTCTCGTGCGGGCATCGTGACGCCCGCCTTCCTTCAGAAAAACAGGAAATACGCCTTTCTCCTCAGCTTTGTCTTGGCGGCCCTTCTCACCCCGACGCCTGATGTCTTCAACCAGTTGCTCATGGCTGGACCGCTGGTGATCCTGTATGAACTGGGAATCCTGGGTGCGCATCTGTTGGGTGTAAAGAAGCCGTCTACCATGCCTAAAAGGCTAAAGATATCGGGTTGAAGAGGATGTAAGGAGGAAGGGTGTCAGTCCAATACATAAGGGTCTAATAACAAGCCAGAAAATGTCCTTTTCCGTCAAACCTCCGAAAGCCGGGATACTAAAGAATCATGTTGTTAACATCGTTGTGGAACCCCGTTTTCACCGGGATGACGGTTTGTTGCGAACTCGTTAACCCTTCAGGGTAAGAGGCCTGAGTCTGAACTCAGGCACAGGTGTTTACCCGTAAAAAACAATGTAAGGAGCGAAAAACCAATGGAACTGATCCGATCTGGAACGAATATCGATTTTGTGGGAAAACGGAGGTGGGCCTACATGATCTCTTCGTTGATGATCCTGGCAACGATTGGCCTCTTTATTTGGAGGGGTGGGCCGAACTATGGCGTGGATTTTGCCGGGGGAACGGTGATTCAATTCGAACTGGCCAAGAAACAGGCCGTCGCCGAAATCAGAGAAGCGCTTCGAAACTCCCGCATCGAGGGAACTCATATCCAGGAATTCGAAGAGGGGGGAGAGGCGGAATATCTCATACGCATCGGGAAAGGGAGCGACGTGGCAGGAGTTGGAGAAAAGGTGCAGGAGGCCCTTGATGCCATGTTCGGACAAGGGGCAGTTGAAATCAGACGTGTTGAAAGCGTCGGCCCGCAGGTGAGCGAAGACCTTAGGGAGAAAGCCCTGTTCGCCATCTTCTATTCCATCCTTTTCATGGCGGTTTACATATCCGGCCGTTTCGAAATGAAATGGATGATGAGCGTGATCATGGCGTTGTCCCTCTGCGCCGTCACCTATGCAGCCCTCCGGCTTGGAGTGAGCGTTAGCTGGCTCATTATCATTGCGTTGCTTGTCACCTTGATACTGTGCTGGTTGTTGAAACTGAAATATGCACTGGGCGCCATCATCGCACTCATCCACGATGTGGCGGTCACATTGGGCGCGTTCGCCCTGACCGATCGGGAGTTCTCCCTCACGACCATCGCCGCGCTCCTCACCATCGTAGGGTATTCTCTCAATGACACGATCATCATATATGACAGAATCAGGGAGAATCTGCGGCGCAACCGAAGGCGGAATCTGGCCAAACTGATCAATAACAGCGTCAATCAGACCCTGAGCAGAACCCTGATTACGTCGGGCACGACCCTGATGGTCGTGGTAGCCCTTTTTATTTTTGGCGGCAACGTTATCCATGATTTCGCTTTTGCCCTGGTGGTGGGATTCGTGGTGGGAACCTACTCAACAGTGTATGTGGCCAGTCCCATTCTGTTGCTCTTTGAGAGAAAAAAGCCATCTTCAAAGGCAGTTGAATAGCCCCTGTTCGCTCTTATCGGTCAGGGCGAAGCCGAATGGATTCGAGACACTACCGTGCAGACAGACCCGTTGCAGGGATAAACATCTGAGCAGCTTGCATCAAGGTAGGGCGCAGCTCCGGAAAGATAATAAACATATCCCCCGTATACCGCCAGCAGGATCGTGCCCTCCCATCGGGTCAGGAGAAATCCACTGCGGGCCATGGGCAAAATCATGATCGCTATCGCGATCGTTACGCCCGCATCGATGAAACTGATGCCTGCCATTTCGATGGGGTGGACAAGGGACGATACGCCAAGGATGCAGAGGATATTAAAGATGTTGGAACCCACCACATTTTCCAGAGAGATGGCAAAAGAGCCAGCAAGGGCTGCCTTGACTCTCACCGCCAGTTCAGGCGTGCTGGTGCCCAACGCCACCACGGTCAGTCCGATGACAAGACCGCTCAGACCCAGTTGAAGGGCCAGCGATACGCTCCCACGCGCCAATCCTTCAGCGCCCTAATAAAGCCCGAAAATCCCGGCCAACAAGTAGAGAAATGACGTGTGCCTGGCATGACGCAGACGCCGGCCTTCTGGCCGAGAGGCTGGAAGTAAGATCGCCCGCCGTTACCGGACGGAAGGGCAACGCCAATCACGCCGAGGCGTGACAAGGCAGGTTCCGGAAATGGGCTGTCTGGAGGAAGCATGAGGCAGAACCCGTGTACGTAGCGAACAGCGAACCGACTATATAGAAGCGGGGAGGAGGTCGAGCAGGCGTGGAAGAGCGAGGCCTAATATCCGGTAGACCGAACCGAAGTGAAGTTGGAAGGGATACGGGGAGGTGCTGCGTCTTACCCGGGGAAGCCCTCCTGACCTGACGTTAAAGGCTGTGAGAAACGTTAGAAAACCGATCCCGATTAGGAGACCCCGAAGCGGGAAGGGGCCAGAGGGTGGCAGATTAACGGATAGTGCTGAAGGCTCAGGGCCTGTGAAGCCCGGTAACGGTCTGGAGGATAAAACCCCGACAACCAGGAAAGAAGCCTGGATGTCGGGGTTGCGCCGCTGGGGCATGCGAAGCCGTGGACGAGAAGTGATGGTGACAGCGATGAGGAGCCGAAATAGAGTTGCAAGGAAAAGATGGAACCAGAAAGCCAAGAGGAGATACCCGAATCCCACGAGGGATGCCGACCAGATGGAGCGTCTTGAAGGCCATGAGGGTTCCGGTTCCGGTCATTAGGCCACCTGCAAACCGGCAATCCGGTTCGTAGAGAAGGGTCATGGAGATCGAGAGTGAAACATGAGAATTTATTAGAAAGGGTCTACAACCCAGGGCGACTGCGTAGGGCGTGGCAGCAGGTTAGAAAGAATGCCGGGGCAACTGGAATAGACAAGATGACGGTGGACGCTTTTGAGCAACGAGAAGATTTTCAATACATTGAGCAGTGCTGGCATGCAGTTGCCTTTCGAAACAATACAATTACAACCCCTTGAAATTAAAGTGCAGGAACGAAAGTCGTAACCATATCAATTTGCTCCCCCCGCCCGTTTATGTTAATAATCCACACACAAGCTTCTATTTAAACCGCGGTTTTTCCATCGCCGATCTTAATGCTTGAGTGATGAGCTTTGGATCTGAAAGAAAACCATTGAGCCGGATTATCAGTCAGGTTTATTCTCGATATGTCGAAAAACGCATGAATGTTCGGCGTCTTCTTTGGATATTTTCCTCTAAGGTAAGATGCCTGGTTTGTAATTATACGAAAGGAAAAGGAATATGGGAAACAACGTCATGATCGCTCTTGGGAGCCCGCGAAAAAGAGGCAACAGTTCTTCACTGGCCGCACGGGTAGCTGCCGGCGCCAGATCCCGCGGGTCGCAGGTGGAAACATTCTGGCTTCACGGCATGGACATCAAGCCTTGCACAGCCTGTGGCGGCTGCCGCAAAAAGAACCACGTCGACTGCGTGATCAAAGATGATATGCAAATCCTCTATCCGAAGCTAAGGAGTGCTGATGTCATCGTCATTGCGAGCCCGATTTACTGGTTCACCTTCTCAGCACAGACAAAACTCTTCATCGATCGGTGGTATGGGCTGGGTGGTGATAAGGGATATGCGCTGGCCGGAAAACGCTTTGCCATCCTCTTGAGTTATGCGGATGCGGACCCATTCAGTTCGGGGGGGGTCAATGCACTGAGAGCTTTTCAGGACGCACTCCGATTCATTGAAGCGGAGCTCGTGGGAATGGTCTATGGAAGCGCCTCCAAGGCTGGAGAGATAAGGAAAAATAAGGCCGTGATGGACGAGGCCTATGAACTGGGACGCAGAATCGCTTTAACATGAAACGCTATTTCTCTCAGAAGTCAGAAACAAGACTGAATGACTTCTGCCTGCTCTTCCGTATCATTCTCATCGTGCTAATAGTCGCATGGTTGTGGGCGGGACCGGCTATTGCCAATGGCTCCGGCTATATCATCAGCGCTCAGTTCGAGAACGATTTTTTTGGAGGTGGAACAGACCGTCACTTTTCTCACGGAACCCGTATTGAATGCCTCACACCCCCAATCCAGGTTATCACCGATGCAGCGGACAAGCTTCCATGGTTCAAAACTGAAAAGGCCCGCACTCCCGAGGGGAACGAGCTTGAGGCAAGGGTCAGTTTTTCGTTAGGGCAGAACATCTATACCCCTGAGGATATTGCTGCGACTCAGCTCAATAAGGATGATCGGCCTTATGCGGGGTGGCTCTACATGGGGTTCGGATTGGTGGCCAATCAGGGCGCCAATCGCTACGACAAGCTTGAACTGGAAATCGGGTTGGTCGGACCCTACTCCTTTGCCGAGGATGTGCAGACCTTCTGGCATTCTCTTTTCGGGATACAAGTCCCCAAAGGATGGGATAACCAGTTAAAGACCGAACCGGGTGCTGTCCTTTACTATGAGCAAACACGTAGGTTTGAAAAGGAAAATTTAGGGCTGGGTCTGGACGTCGATGCGCTTCCTCATTTTGGAGGGGCGCTGGGCAACATTTTCACATATGGGGCCGCAGGCATCACCTTTCGGGTTGGGTCCAAACTGTCTGACGATTTCGGCCCCCCTCGAATTCGTCCGAGTCTGCCGGGTAGCGCCTATTTTCATCCTGAGAGAGGGTTCAACTGGTATCTTTTTGCCGGGATAGAGGGCCGTGCAATGTTGCACAACATCTTCTTGGATGGAAACACCTTTACAGACAGCCACTCGGTTGACAAGAAATATTTTGTGGGGGATCTTCAGGCAGGGCTCGTTTTCCAGTGGAATCGCTTTCGTATTACGTACACTCAGATATTCCGCACAAAAGAATTTGACGGCCAGGACAGAGGAGACATCTACGGTTCTCTCAGCCTCTCCTATCACCTTTAGTTGCGGGTCAGGCGAGAGGCCTAAGGCCCGACCAAGTCAACATGGCAACCTCGTGCGGAGAGACCATCGAGCATGAATGTACTGGGAGGGTTGCCGGGCCAGGGTCGCCTCAAACGGCAGCCATATCATTTTTGCGTGGTGCTTTTCCACACCACCTGGGTGGTATGAGGGACCGTTAATATTCAAATATCTGAAGGCTCCAGTTGGTAACCCATTGCCTTTGCCATCTTCTCTCCTCTCTGAACTGCGCAGCTCACAGCCGCAGGGGTCAAATCGAACTTCCGCGCCAAATCTACCATACTCGTCCCCAACTCAGCCGCAGACCAGTAACAAACCAAATCCCTGGCCATTACCCGATCCCGTTGTCTGCCTTTTCCGGTTATGTAGTCCTTCTCCAAATGGAATAGTCCCGAAACCTTCCTAAGCACCTTTTCATAATCATATCCAAGCCTTTTGAGTGCATACCTTCTAGAAAACTGCTCCTTCGATTCCGAAAGGACATCCATTACAAACTCGCTCTCACCGAGAATTCTTTGATCACTCTTAATTCTGTCCTGTCCACTCAGACTCCTCTTCTTCACTTCATCCCAACCCCCCAGG
>Ga0209164_1000688_pt1 | contig 64282 bp, 55 predicted proteins | sample MTBNYHSulfiMetaG_FD_187458 | JGI IMG/M metagenome (GOLD analysis project Ga0209164, IMG submission 187458) | Enrichment culture microbial communities from rom New York Harbor, USA that are MTBE-degrading - MTBE-NYH (New York Harbor Sulfidogenic)... | ecosystem: Environmental > Aquatic > Marine >... | reverse complement strand
CCCGCTTCGTCGGCAGCGGCCGCCCCGTTTCGGGGTCCTTGCGCCCCAGGTACTTGCGCCGTTGCCGCGGCTGCTTCTTGTCGGCGTCCCAGTAGCTCTCCACCTCGTACAGGTACACATGATTGCCAACTTTTTGTTCAACAATGTATGTCATAGTCACAACTATAACTATCAAAACATCCTTTGTCAACAACAATCTGCATCACTCCACCCACATAGTACCAAGGAAATTCGAGATTTCAGGAGGTTTGTCCGTTTTGAAGCTTAGAACGGCCTGATGATGAGTATAGATGGTGCTCGTATCCGGCCCCTGTGTAGATTCCCCATGCGCGGTGAATTCCGCTTTCCCGATCTGGTAAGGGAACTTACCCTTTTCAGGCTGGAAATAGACGGTGATCCACTGGATGTGATGCTCAGTCGTATTGGGGTGCGCCACTTCCTTGCCGATCGTGACTTTTACCTCAAAAAATTCTCCCCGGTTCACTTTTTCCGGGACTTCAATGACAGGAACGTGTTTTTCATTCTTTCAGTCAGCTGACTGGAACAATTCTTTTAATTCATTCATTTTACTTTCTTTTCTTTGATCTATTCTGACCAACAACCATATCATTCATTCAAATCGTCCAGTTATCTGAAGAATATTTCCTTCCTGTATATCGGGCATTTATTCAGACGCGGTTGTCATGACTGTGTTGGCTCCTTTCAGGAATAATGAGTTGCTGTCTGTTGAGAAATCATGAGATCTCAGTCGGAAAACCCATGACATCAATTTTGTCATGTCGGAAATAAACCTGACGCCCTGATTTCTCGAACGGTTTCCACAACAGACAGTGACCAGTTTGATCTCCTTTCATGCCAACGAAGTGCTTTTAATAGGCAACGTCACCAGAATTTTGTGACAGAGCCTGACACCATCGTGCCGATCCGGCGAACGGGCGAGTGGGCGAATCGGCGACCGGATGACTGTAAGATCGTTTCGGCCGCTGTACCCCATCGCCAATTGACATACTTTTGTGACAGAGCCTGGCACCATGTTCATATTTGCCGGTGAGATATTCTCTCATTTTCCCCTTTAGAGCTTTCATCCTTCAGCCTTTATCCTTCTTCCTTTCTGCCTGTCACCTGACACCTTTCTGTGACAGAGCCTGGCACCGTTGTCGAAACGGCGACGGGGCGACGGGGCGAAACGGCGACCTGATCATGTTCATGGCTGCAGGTGGAATCTTCTCTCATTCTTTTCTTTAAATCCTTCATCCTTCAGCCTTCAGCCTTCATCCTTGCCTGACTGACACCTGTCACCCGACACCTGACATCTTTCTGTGACAGAGCCTGGCACCATCGTGCCGATCCGGCGAACGGGCGAGTGGGCGAATCGGCGACCGGATGACTGTAAGATCGTTTCGGCCGCTGTACCCCATCGCCAATTGACATACTTTTGTGACAGAGCCTGGCACCATGTTCATATTTGCCGGTGAGATATTCTCTCATTTTCCCCTTTAGAGCTTTCATCCTTCAGCCTTTATCCTTCTTCCTTTCTGCCTGTCACCTGACACCTTTCTGTGACAGAGCCTGGCACCGCCATGCGGTCTTGCCCGGGCGCGGCAGATGTCGACAGCTGGTGCCCCGAAATTTCCTTGCCCGGGAAGAGTCAGGCCAGCGCTTCCTCGCCGGCTCTCAATCTGCTTGCCAGACGGGCCACGTGTTCACCCTGGAACCGGGCGCCGGCCAGTTCGTTATCGCTCGGCAACCGGCTGCCGTCCGACGCGGCAATGGTGGACGCACCATACGGCGAACAGCCGCTGATTTCGTCCATGGTCATCTGTCCCTTGAACGAATAGGGAAGCCCGGCGATGATCATCCCCTGGTGGAGCAGAGTTGCATGAAAGGTCAGGATGGTGGATTCCTGCCCGCCGTGCTGGGTATTGGAGCTGGTGAGGACGCTGCCCACTTTGCCCACAAGTTTACCCTTCAGCCACAACGGACCGGTGTCATCCAGAAACTGACGCATCTGACCGCACATGTTGCCAAAACGGGTGGGCGTACCGAAAATCACGGCATCGGCTTCACCCAGTTCTTCCACCCTGCAGACAGGGATATCCGCCATGCGTTTGGCGGGCTCCACCGCACCCATTTCTTCCAGAATATGGTCGGGCAGGGTTTCCGGAACCCGACGGACCGACACGATCACATCACTCACAGCACGGGCCCCTTTCGCCGCCGCCTCGGCCAGGCGATGGACATGCCCGTACATGGAATAGAAGACAACCAAAACCTTTATCTGCATAACATTCTCCTTGTTCTTTACGGATCAACGGATCCGCGCTACGTCCGACTGCCGCCGGCCGCATCCTCTCGCCGGAAACTCTTTTCAGCCTCGCGACGCACGCAAGTTACACCGATGTTATCCCTCCGGCAGCACCGTTTCACCGGCACAATCGGTGGCAGTCCCGGGGGGCGCGCACGTCCACTTTCCTCAACCCACATTACGCCTTGCCAATAACGACATCTTCACTGGTCTCCAGTCGCTGTTTCTCGCGCTGCTCTTCTTCGGCTGCAGCCTCGATGGCGGTTCTCCGGCCGCCCACCAGACGATCCATGACCGCACAGGCGGTCAGATCGCCGGTGACATTGAGCATGGTCCGGCTCATGTCCAGAATCCGGTCGACACCGATGATCAGGGCGACACCCCCCGCTGGTATTCCCGCCCCGCGCAGGACGGTGGCCAGGATGACGATCCCCACCCCCGGCGTCGCCGGCGTCCCGATGGACGCCCCCACCGCCGTCACCACAATGACGAGCAGAGCCGATATCTCCAGCTCGACGCCGTAGACCTGGGCCAGAAAAACCGTGGCCACCCCCTGATAGAGAGCCGTGCCATCCATGTTGATGGTCGCCCCGAAGGGGATCAGGAACTGGGCGATGGACGGCCGCACAGCAAGCTTTTCCTCAGCCGTCTTCATGGAAAGGGGCATGACGGCCGCCGAACTGGATGTCGAGAAGGCCAGCAGCTGCACCTCCCTGACTTGATTCAGAAAAACCAGCGGATTCTTCTTGCCCACCAGCGCGACCAGCAACAGATAGAACACCAGCAGGATCACCAGGCCCAGCAGGACCGAGCCCACATAGGCGGTCATTCCCAGCAGGGCGTCCAGTCCGATCCGGATGGTGATGCGGGCCATCAGGCCAAACACCGCGAACGGCGCCAGCACCATGGCCCAGCGGACGACAGTCATGCAGATCTCCTGCAGGGCGCCCAACAGATCCAGGACCAGCCTGGATTGGTCCGGATTCATCACAATCAGGGCCAGGCCGAGGATCACCGCGAAAAGGACCACTTGCAGCATCTCCTTTTCCACCATGGAAACCAACGGGTTTTCAGGCAGCAGATCGACGATGGATTCCGAAAGACTGGTCGTCCCGCCGGCCTCCGCCAGGGTCTCCACTTCGCCCTCACCGCCGGCGCGGGAGGCAACGTCCACCGCGGATGTATCCACATACGCTCCCGGGTTGATCACGGTTGCCGTGACAATCCCGATGGTAATAGCCACCGTGGTGGTGAACAGGAAGTAGAGCACGACCCGGGAACCGAGTTTTTTCAACTGATCGAGGTTCTCGCTGGCAGCGAGACCCCGGATGACAGAGGCGAACACCAGCGGAACGACGATCATCTGGATCAGGGTGAGGAAAATGCGGCCGGGCAAGGCCAGCCAGTTGCCGATGACGCTGGCCGTTTTCGGGGCCACCAGGTTGCCGGGATCGCCCAGGAGGATACCCGTCCCAATCCCGGCCATCAGACCGAGGAGAACTTTCACCCACAGGCGCCCCTTCACCAGGACATATAAATGAGAACTCAGATATTTCAACGGGCGGGGATAAAGATACTCCAACGCTTTCATTCAGCATTCCTTTCAATGAAAACCGTTTCCGCCGCCGGTCAGCGGATTCCACCCGGGCCAGGAGCCTCCCGATCCCACGTTTTCGTGACCTGGCGACCCACCACTGCGTGCTGAACACCTATTCGAGCGCCGCGATGATGGTCCGGCAGAACGCGGGCAGATCATCCGGCTGGCGGGACGTGATAATGTTGTTGTCCCGGACCACTTCCTCATCCACCCATTCGGCACCGGCATTCACCAGGTCATCCTTGATGGAGAAAAAACTGGTCAGCCGGGTATCGCGGGCGATCCCCGCCGAGGCCAGCATCCAGGGGCCATGGCAGATAGACGCCACCAAACGGTCGGCCGCATGCATCTGCCGCACGAAATCGACCATGGGGCGTGCGCGTCGCATCCGGTCGGGTGAATATCCGCCGGGGATGATCAGGGCGTCATATTTCCCGACGGCGGGGCCATCGATACCGATATCGGCGGCAGCCGACGTGCCGTGCTTGCCCGTGTAGGTATCCGCCCGGGAACCGATCACGGTCACATTGGCCCCCTCCTCGATCAGGCGGTAGTAGGGATACCAGAATTCAAGATCCTCGAAAAGATCCTCGATAAAAATAGCAATTTCTTTATTTTTCAATCTCATAACAAACCTCCGTTTTGTGCCCGGGCAGGGCGCCGTACTCCGGCGCGATCAGGCGCCGAATTTTTCCAATCGCAGGGCGTGGGCCATCGCCAAGGGCATAAGATCCCTGCCCGGCAGACGTGGACCGAGCCCCCCCGTGACGCAGTGTCTCTCGCCAAACGCCGGTACGGCATCGGGCCGGCAGTATTCCGACCAGAGCAGAACCGGCACAGGATGCCAGCTGTGGGCACGCATCCGGGATGGCGTAGAGTGATCGCCGGTAACGACAATGACGTCGGGACGCAAATCCAGCAGCCGGGGGAGATGACGATCCACTGCCTCGATATATTCCTGCTTTCGTCGGGCGTCGCCGTCTTCGCCGGCGCTGTCGGTGCCCTTGACATGAACATAGAAGAAATCATAATGGTGCCAGTGTTCCTTCAGGGTGTCGAACTCATCCAGCACACTCTCTCCGTTGGGCAGACTTTCCATCCCCACGAGCCGGGCCACCCCGCGGTACATGGGATAGACGGCGATGGCCGCCGCCCGAAGACCGTACACATCGGGCATCGACGGCCAGCGGGGTTTCCGGGAAAATCCCCGCAGCAGAACCATGTTGGCCGGATGATGGTCCGCCAGGATATTCCGGGCCTCCGCCAGAAACCGGCGCACGGTGGTGGCGGTCTTACGGTCGGCTTCACCAGCTGGTTCAGGATCGAGAGGCCGGCGGCCAGTGGACTGGGGATCCGTGTCGGTGATCCCCTCGCCCAATCCGTCGCCGCGCAATACCAGCAGGAACCGGTGTTCCTTGACGGTCTCCACAAAAACGTCCACGCCGGCCAGGCTGATCCGCCGCAGTTTCTCGCACAGCTCGCTGTTCCTGGGCGTGCTGATGCGTCCGGCCCGCCGGTCCGTAACTCGCCCGTCCCCGTCCACCGTGCAGAAATTGCCCCGGGCGGCGATGTCCCGTTCGGTCAGGTCGAACCCGATGCCCAGGGCAGACAGGACACCCCGGCCCACCTGATAGGTGAGGGGGTCATACCCGAACAGGGCCAGATGTCCCGGACCGCTGCCCGGCGTGATGCCCGCCGCCACCGGCTGCTGCAGGCCGCAGATTCCGGCGGCGGCCAGCCGGTCCAGATGGGGGGTCGCCGCCGCTTCCAGCTCCGTCGCCCCCCCCTTCTCAACGGGCAGCCCGCCCAGGCCGTCCACGACCAGCAGCACGATTTTCGTCTCCGCCGGCCTGACCAGCGGCTGTAACATTTCCAGATCCATATCCATGCTCACTTTCTTATCTATTGGGGACTTGCGTGTACATTGACGAGTGACAGCTCACGACGCATTCCGCTCGATGTCCGCCACCCGTCGCATTACCCCGATCACGCTATCCGGGTTCAGCGATATGGAATCGATGCCAGTGTCGACCAGAAACTCCACGAATTCCGGATAATCGCTGGGCGCCTGTCCGCAGATACCCACCGGCGTGTCGCTGTCGTGGGCGCGCTCGATGAGCAGACCGATCATGCGCCGGACCGCCTCATTGCGCTCGTCGAACAGGTCGGCCAGCTCGGCCGAGTCCCGATCCACCCCCAGCACCAGCTGGGTGAGGTCGTTGCTGCCGATGGAAAATCCGTCAAACCGCCGGGCGAACTCCCTGGCCAGCATGATGTTGGACGGAATCTCGGCCATGACATAGATGCGGAGATCGGCGTCGCCGCGCTTCAGCCCCTGGTCGGCCATGACGGACAGAACGTCGTCCGCCTCGGCCGGTGTCCGGCAGAAAGGGACCATGACGATGATGTTGGTCAGACCGATGACCTCACGGGCCCGCCGGAGGGCCCGGCACTCCAGGGCGAAGCCGTCGCGATAGCGGTCACTGCCATACCGGGCGGCGCCGCGAAACCCCAGCATGGGATTCTCCTCGCGGGGCTCGAACTGCTCTCCGCCGATGAGATCGGCGTATTCATTGGTCTTGAAATCGCTCAGCCGCACGATGACCGGATCGGGATACTGCGGCGCCGCGATCTTGGCGATGCCGCGGGACAGATGTTCGACAAAATACTCCGTCTTGTCGTCATAGCCGCGGGTCAATTTCCCGATTTCCCGGCGCACGGCACGGTCATCCACCTCCTCGAACCGGACCAGGGCCATGGGATGTATCTTTATGATATTGTTGATGATGAATTCCATACGGGCCAGGCCGATTCCGTTGCAGGGCAGACGCCACCAGCGGAAGGCGGCTGCCGGGCTGGCGATATTCATCATGATCTGCGTGTCTGTGGCGGGAATATCCGTCAGGTCGATCTCCCGTGCCTCATATTCCAGGAGGCCGTCATATATATTCCCCTGATCGCCTTCGGCGCAGGAAACGGTGATCTCCTGGCCGTCGTGCAGCCGGTCGGTGGCTTTTTCAGTGCCCACTACGGCCGGGATGCCCAGCTCACGGCTGACGATGGCGGCATGGGATGTCCGCCCGCCGTGATCGGTGACGATGGCCGCCGCCTGTTTCATGATGGGCACCCAGTCGGGATCGGTCATGCCCGTCACCAGGACGGCCCCTTCCTCGAACCGGTCGATCTGGTCCGCGCCCTCCAGGACCAGTGCCTTGCCGGCCGCCACGGCCTGGCCGATGCTCAGGCCGGCCACGATCCTGTCGCCGGTCTCTTCGAGCCGGTACGTCTGCATGGTGGCGGCTTCCTTCTGCGATTGCACCGTCTCGGGGCGGGCCTGCACGATGAACAGTTCGCCGCTTTCGCCGTCCTTGGCCCATTCCATGTCCATGGGCTTGTCGTAATGGGCCTCGATGACAGCCGCCCAGCGCGCCAGTTGCAGGATCTCGTCGTCGTTCAGTACAGGCGCCCGACGTTCCTGGCGGGTGGTGTCCACGTTCTTGGTGGTGGCTGAACCGCCCCGGGCATAGACCATCTTTTTCTCTTTTCGACCCAGCTTCTTTTCGATGATGGGTACGAACTTTCCTCTATCCAGCAACGGTTTGAACACCAGATATTCATCAGGATTGACCGTCCCCTGGACCACGTTCTCGCCCAATCCCCAGACGGCATTGATCACCACCACCTGCGGAAACCCGGTTTCCGTATCGATGGAGAACATGACGCCCGAGCCGGCCTTGTCGGCGCGGACCATTTTTTGCACGCCCACCGACAGAGCGACCTTCATGTGATCAAAGCCTTTCTCCCGGCGATAGCTGATGGCCCGGTCCGTAAACAGGGAGGCGTAGCACTTGCGGCAAGCCTCCAGCAGTTCATCGGGACCGGCGATATTGAGGAACGTTTCCTGCTGGCCGGCGAAACTCGCTTCCGGCAAATCCTCGGCCGTGGCGCTGCTGCGGACGGCCACGTCGACTTCGTCCTGTTCATACCGTTGGCCCAGTACATCATAGGCGTCCCGGATGGCGGCGGCGAGCTGGTCCGGAAAGCGGGCGCGCCGGAACAACCGGCGGATGGATTTGCCGGTATCCGCCAGGGATTGCTCTTCCTGCTGCCACTGCGCCAGCTCCGTCTCGATCCTGGCGGCCAGATCGTTGCTGGCCAGAAACTCCCGGTAAGCCCGGGCCGTGGTGGCGAATCCGCCGGGCACGGCCACGCCTTTTTCCCTGAGAGCGCCGATCATCTCCCCCAGTGAGGCGTTCTTTCCGCCCACAGCGGGGACGTCGTCGGCCGACAAATCCTCAAACCAGCGAATATAGTCATCGTTTCCTTTCATTATCTCCTCCCGGTGCACTCGCGGGCGTCTCGCCGGCCGCCGCCTCGCTGGCGACGCTGCCGGCCTTGCCGGAGGGCGGACGCCCATGTCGTCTCCCCGCCGGACGGAGGTTGATCACCGAAGGGGGCGAGATAGGCCCCCATGGCTGGTTGAATGGACAGCAGAATGGCCGAGACGGTGATCAGGACCTCGTCCATGGAACGGGCAGCGGATACCACACCCGTCCGTACCTCGGCGTCGTCGATGAAGTGCTCGATGACGGGCCGGGTCTCCTCCTCGAACACGTCGAGCCGGCGCCGGACCTCTTCGGGCATATCGTCGGTGCGCCGCCGGAGTTCGGCTCCGCAGCGGTCGCAGATTCCCTCTTTTTGCGGCGGATTGGAATGGATGTTGTAGACGGCGCCGCAGCGGGGACAATGGCGGCGGCCGACCAGGCGCCTTGCGGCCTCTTCCCGCGCCAGATGCAGCACCATCACGGCGTCCAGCCGGTAGCCCGCCCCGTCAACCAGTTGGTGAACGGGCCCCACCTGATCTTCCCGCCGGGGAAATCCGTCGAAAATCAGCAGCGCCGCGTCGCTTTCGGTCACGGCCTGTTCCACGACCTGGCGGACGACGTGGGTGGGCACCAGTTCGCCCGCCTCCAGATACGGAGCGACTTTGCGCCCCAACGCCGTCTCCCGGCGGCATTCATCGCGCAGCAGACCGCCCGATTCGATGGTGTCCACCGCCGGCCCCGCCGACAGGCGCCGGGCCAGGGTGGACTTGCCGCTACCCGGCGGTCCCAGCAGAATAATGGCCGATGGTTTCTTGTTCATGTTTTCTTGCCCCTGTCTGTGGTTTTTACACCGACATTGCTTTGTCCGACCTATCAGTCGAACCGGATCAACGGCTTGATGATCTCGTCCTCCTTGGTTTCCATCATGTGAAAGGCCTTGTCCAGTTCATCGAAAGAGAAGGTGTGCGTCGTCATGGGTGTGGGATCGATCCGCTCCGTTTCGATGAGGCGCAGCAGACGCCGCATGCGTACCTTGCCGCCCGGGCAAAGTCCGGTGCGGATGGTGATGTCGCTCATTCCGACGCCCCATTCCTGGCGGGGAATGCCGATAAACTCATCCTTGCCGTGGTAGCCGATATTGGAGACGGTCCCGCCGGGACGGGTCACCTTGATGCAATCCTGAAACGTTTTTTCCGAACCGAGGGACTCGATGGCCGTATCCACGCCTTCGCGGCCGGTCATGTCCAGGATGGCTTCCACCGGGTTCACCTTGCGAAAGTCGATGACCACATCGGCGCCGAAATGGCGGGCCAGTTTCTGCCGCTTCGGCCGGGTCTCCACGGCCAGTACCTGCCCGGCGCCGAGCAACCGGGCGCCGGCGGTGGCCATCAGGCCCACCGGCCCCTGGGCGAACACGGCCACGGTTCCGCCCAGGGGTATGTTGCCGTGTTCGGCGCCCATAAAGCCGGTGGACATCATGTCGGTGGTGTATACGGCCGCCTCGTCGGGCACCGCGTCGGGGATGGGCGCCAGATTGGCCTCGGCGTTGTTGACATGAAAGTACTCGGCGAAATTGCCATCCTTGATATTGGCGAATTTCCAGCCGCCCAGCATCTGCTGGCACTGGGACGTATAGCCCCGCAGGCAATTGGCGCATGTGTAGCAGGGCGTGATGGCGTTGACCGCCACGCGGTCCCCCACCTGGACGCCCTTCACTTCCCGGCCGAGCCGGTGAACCGTGCCCACCGCTTCGTGGCCGAGGGTGAGATTCTCCCGTTCACCGATGGCGCCGCCGACGGTGTGGGTGTCGGACGTGCAGACCAGGGCGCGGGTGGTCTTGACGATGGCGCCGGTGGGACCGGGATCTACGGGTACCGGTTTCTCCATAAAGCCGACCTCGCCGATCGTCTTCATGACGAAGGTTTTCATCATATCCGTCATTTTTCCCTCCTTTGCTGGTGCGGATTACTTGTTGATGCTGCGGCGGCTCAGCTCGGTCAGGACGTTGCCGATAAGGGCCGGATCAGCGGTCTCGAAGGCCAGATCGCCCAGCGACAGCAAGCCGACGACGTTATCCGTCTCGTTGATCACCAGCAGGCGGTTGACCTTCCGGTCGGCGATCTGCTGCGCCGCCGTCTCGATATCGTCCTGGTCGCGGCAGGTCACCACGGACTTCGTGACGATTTCCCCGACCTTGGTCCGCGTCACATCCTTGTCGGCCGAGACAGCGCGCAGGACGATATCCCGATCGGTGATCAGGCCCTGCACCTTGTCCTCGGCGATCACCGGCAACACGCCGATGTTGTTGTCTTTCATGATCCGGGCCGCTTCGGCCAGGCTGGTGCCGTCCTTGACGGCAATCACCGGCTGACTCATGATTTCTTTTACTTTCATTTCTACTTTCCCTCCTTGCAGGTGGTGTCATTGGTGAGTACTGATAAAAATGCAAGTCCCATGCCAACCCTGCCTGCCCCCGCCTGGACGCAGGGCGGCGTTGGAATCATGCCCTGTCACGACCGCTTGCTGGCGGATCATTACTGGAGGGCAGGATTATTCACATGGGGCAGGATTTTGAGAGGGACAGGCCGACCGCAGCGGGCCCGGCAGCGAGACCCGTTCCAGAGGATACCATAAGCGGCGACGGGAGTCCGATCCCCGCCGGGGTCTGATTCGCGGCCCGGCCGCCGGCCGGATCGTCACACCGGAAGCGGGCAGGTTACATGGAATCGATTTTTTCGTACAGGCGGTACGTGTCCTCGCGGGTGCAGAGGCGGGTGCCGGCGGTCATGACCGCCGCCGCGCCGGCCGCTACGCCCAGGCGCACGGCGTCGGCCATGTCCTTGCCGTCGGCCAGTCCGTGCACGAGGCCGCCCATCATGCTGTCGCCGGCACCGATCCGGCTCTGGATAGGGACCGTGGGCGAACGCACATGCCGGCGTTGCCCCCGGCTGACCCACAGCGCGCCGCCGGCCCCCAGGGAGATGACCATGTGGTCGATGGGGCGCGCTTCCAGGAAGCGGCAGGCCTCCGTCGCCAGGTGTTCCTCATCACGGATGGATTTGTCGATCAGCTGCTGGAACTCGCGGATGTTGGGCTTCAGCAGGAACACCGGCTCGGCGGCGGCGGCACAGAGCATGTCACCACGGGTATCCACCAGAACCCGGGTGGAGCGCCCGGCGAACAGGCGAGCCAGTTGGGCGTAGAAATCGTCCGGCACTCCGCGGGGCAGGCTGCCGCTGGCCACCACCCATGCCGGTGGCTCCGGCAGGGCGCCGAGCCGGTCCAGGCAGCCCTGCCATTCCTGCTCCGTCAGCTCCGGCCCGGGCAGGCTGAACCGGTATTGCTGATCGCTGTTTTTTTCCGTCACATGGACGTTCATGCGAGTGATGCCGTCGACGGGAAGGCGGATCTGGGCCACGGACTCCCGTTCCAGCAGGTGCTGCAGCAGATCACCGTTGCTGCCGCCGGCCGGGTAGAAGGCCGTCGCCCGCCCGCCCAGGATACCCACCGCCCGGGCCACATTGATACCGCCACCGCCGGGGTCGTAGCGGGGCGGGTCGGGCCGCAGTTTCTCGTCGGGCACGACCTGCGGCACCCGGGTATTCATGTCGATGGCCGGATTCATGGTGATGGTCAGAATGTTCATTTTTTTCCTCTTTGGCCGGATTCGCCGCGCCAACCGGTTCCGTCCGGACCGGGATCACTGCCGCAGGGCCTCGAAGCCGGACACGATGTCCAGGAGCTCGGCGGTGATGGCGCTTTGCCTCTCATGATTGTAACGGGTGCGCAGCTCGTCCAGATGTTCCTCGATGTTCTTTTCGGCGGCCTGCATGGCCGCCAGCCGGCTGGCGTTTTCGCTGGCCAGGGATTCGGCCAGGGCCCGGTAAAGGGTCACGAAGATGGTCTGCCGGATCAGGGCGGACAGCAACTCCCGCACCGGGGTGCGGAACATGGGCATGCAGCGGGAGGGCCACGGCCGGCGCGACAGCCGTCGCCACAATTCCAGGTCGGGCGGCCAGAGTCGCACCTCCACCGGTCGGTACGATGAACCGGATTCCTTGCGGTTGTAAAACACCACAATGTCCGGTAATTGCCGGATGGTGCGCCAGTGCTCGACACGGACCACCAGATCCTGCACCGTGCGGGTGATTTTGTGGGCGGAGCCGGGGAGATCCAGTTCTTCAGCGACGGGCTGGCCTTCGGCTTCCAGCAGTCCCGTCACCCGCAAGCCCAGGGCCAGAATCCGCCGCCGGTCAGGATCCGGCTGGAGCCGCTGCATCCTGTCCCGGGCGAAGGCGGCGATCTCCTCGTTGAACTGACCGCACATGCCGATCTCCGAACCGAGTACGATGGCGCCGATCTCGTCGGCCCGGCCAGGCGGCAGGTAGGGCATGAACTCCGGGTGGCGGTTGACCACGATATGCAGGCCCTTGGCCACAGTCTGGCGGTACTGGTCCACCGCCGCCACGATGCGCTCGTATTGCCGGATGGTGACCGCCGCCATGGTCTTCATGGTCTTGACGACGCTGTGAAGGTCTTCGCTGTGTTCGATCTGTCGGCGGAAATGTTCAAGCGACGCCATTGGACGGCCCCTCCTTCTGCGGCTCGATGGCGGATGTGATGGCCTCGACCATGGCCTGCCGGTCGTCATCGGCCAGCAGCTCGCCGGCGGCGATGGAATCGGCGATCCCGGCCAGCTGATCCTGCATCAGGCGGCGGATCGTCCGTGACACCTCCGGTATCTGCGACAGGTCGAACGGATCGAGGAGGCCTTCCGTCACCGCCAGGAGTACGGCGATCTGCTCCGGCACAGGGACAGGCTGGTATTGCGGCTGCTGCAGCACGGCCCGGACCCGTCGGCCACGGACCAGCTTTTTCTCTGTTTCCTCATCGATGCGCGTGCTGAAACGGGCGAAGGACTCCAGCTCCTCGAACTGGGAATAGGCCAGGCGCAGATCCCCCGACACCTCGCGGTAGGCCGGCAGCTGGGTCTTGCCGCCCACACGGGACACGGATTTGCCCACGGAAATGGCGGGCAGGATCCCCTTTTGGTGAAGCATCGGTGACAGATAGATCTGGCCGTCGGTGATGGAAATGAGATTGGTGGGGATGTAGGCCGAGATGTTCTGTTCCTGCGTCTCCACGATGGGCAGCGCCGTCAGGGAGCCGCCCCCCTTCTCCTCCGTGAGGTGGGTGGCCCGCTCCAGCAGGCGGGAATGGATATAGAAGATGTCGCCGGGATACGCCTCCCGCGCCGGGGGACGCCGCAACAGCAGGGATAGTTCGCGGTAGGCGCGGGCGTGTTTGGTCAGGTCGTCGAAAACCACCAGCACGTCACGACCGCGATGCATGAAATATTCGCCCATGCTGGTGGCGGCATAGGGAGCGATGTACTGCAGGCCGGGAGGGTCCTCGCCGCCGGCGACCATGATGATGGTATGCGCGGTGGCCTCGTGGGCGTCGAGGTCGGCGACGAAGCGGGCCACGTCCGAACTCTTCTGGCCGATGCTGCAGTAGATGCAGATCACGCCCGTATCGCGCTGGTTGATGATGGTGTCCAGGGCGATGGCCGTCTTGCCCGTCTGGCGGTCACCGAGAATCAGCTCCCGCTGGCCGCGACCGATGGGGATCAGGGCATCCACCACCTTGATGCCGGTCTGCAGGGGGACCTTTACGGGCAGCCGGTCCATGATGGGCGGGGCGGGCCGCTCCACCGGCCGCTTCTCTTCCCGGCGCAGCCGGCCCCGGCGATCCAGGGGTCGGCCCAGGGGATCGACGATACGCCCCAACAACGCCTCGCCGACGGTGGTATCCACCACGCGTCCCACGGCCCGGACCCGGCTGCCGACGAGGATATCCTCGCTGTCGTCCAGCAGAATCACGCCGATCTCGTCCGGATCCAGGTTGAAAGCCAGGCCCAACGCGCCGCCGGCGAAACGGACCAGTTCGTCGGCGCGCACATTGGGCAGGCCCTGCACCGTGGCGATCCCCTCGCCCACAGAGCGGGCCATGCCGATCTCTTCGGCCTGCAACCGGAAATCGAACGCCTCCAGCGCCCGCCGGCTACCGGCCAGCGTTTCCTCCAGGATCTGTTCCAATGGGTGGGCTGCCTTGTTCATACTCTCCGACTTCCTCCTCCGCGCGTCCTCAGGCGCCTTCCGGTTCGGACGTCTCGTCGCGGGCCAGCAGGGCGAGGGTGTTCGCCTCCAGTTCGTCGAGATAGTGGCTCAGGGACCAGGCGATGATCTGGTTGCCGGCCTGGAGCTCGACGCCGCAGACCATGTCACCGGATTGCTCATACCCGACATCCATCTCCGGATCGAACAGGTCGTGCAGGGTGCGCGTGATCCGGGAGCGTTGCCCCGACTCGATTTCAAACGAGCTGACGACGACGGCACGGTTCCGGTTTTCGGCGAAGGCGCCGGTGATGGTCGCGCGCTCCTCGTCGGACAGCCCCCGCAGGCGAGACAGGAAGGCCGGAATCATCTGCTGCTCCAGGTCGCGGTCGGCCAGGCCGGCCAGAAACTTGCGGGTCACGGCATAGATTTGCCGGCCGGTCCGCTGCCGCAATTCGCGGGCGAAATCGTCCTTTTCGTGCTGCAGCGTTGCCCGCCATTCCGAACGCAGGTCTTCCACCTCCTGCCGGGCCGATTCCTTCATCTCCCGTTTCCGCCGCGCGGCTTCCTTCCGGGCTTCCGCCAGGAGCTGGTCCTTCTTCGCCTCCAGTTCGTTCCGCCGTCGTTCATATTCCTGTCGCTCGTCGGCCGCTTCGGCCTTCTTGCGCTCGGCTGTATCCAGACGGGACACGATCTCCCGCTCCCGGCGGTCCATGGCCTGCACGATGCGGTCGAAGAGGAATTTCTTGAGCAGGAGCAGCAGAATGATGAAATTCACCATCTGTGCGCTGAGGGTAAACCAGTCGATATCCATGGGATTAACCTCCGGCCTGGTCAACCACGTAATTCCAGAACGGGTTGGCGAAGATCAGGATGATGGAGATCACGAAACAGTAGATGGCCGTCGACTCGATCATGGCCAGGCCGACGAACAGTGTCCGGGTGATGGTGTTGGCCTCGTCCGGTTGCTGGGCAATGGCCGCCAGGGCCCGGGCCAGGGCCAGGGCTTCACCGATGGCCGGTCCGATGGAGCCGATGGCGATGGTGATGCCGGCCACGATGATGGATGCCTGTCCGATGATATGTATGCTTTCCATAGTCAGTCTCCTTGCTGTTGTTCCGAATTCAGCCGTTCCTCGGTTTGCCGGTGGGTCCGTGTTGCCGAGGCGATGTAGACCGCCGCCAGAACGGCGAAGATATAGGCCTGGATAAAGCCGATGAGCAACCCCAGCGCCTGCATGATGACCGGCACGAACAGGGGGGCGATGGTCAGCAGGATGGCCACGATGAGGGTCCCGCTCATGATATTGCCGAACAGGCGCACGGCCATGGCCAGGGTTCGCGAGAATTCCCCGATGATCTGGAAGGGGAGCATAAACACCGAGGGCTGAATATAATGACGCAAATAGGCCTTGAGGCCGATGCGGCTGATGCCGAACACGGGCACGGCGAAAAAGACGCACAGGGCCAGGGCGCCGGTGGTGTAAAGGGAGCCGGTGGGCGGCTGGTAGCCGGGCACGAAGGTCAGGAAATTGGACAACGCCACGAACAGGAAGATGGAGCCGATAAAGGGCAGATACGGCGCCGCCTCATCGTCGATGATCTCAGCGACCTGGTCGCGGATATAGGCGACGACGGACTCCAGGAAACCCTGCCAGCGGGAGATGCCCGGCTCGATGGACAACCGGCGCGTCACCAGCCACGAAACCAGCACCAGGACGGCCATGACGATCCAGGTGAACACGATGGTGGCATTGAGCACGAATGGGCCCCATGCCCAGTAAACGATGCTGTCCGGACTGATGATCAAGAGGACACACTCCCTTCATTATTCTCGACCGGCCGTTCCTCGCCGCCCCACAGCCGCACCAGGACCAGCCGGGTGCCGATGAAGGCGGCCAGGCAGATGACCAGGGACGGCCAGTCGCCGTAGCGGGCCACGAGGTAGAACACCCCCAGGGCGACGAACAGGCGTGCGGCGTACCCGCCGACGATGGTGGCCAGGGGATGGCGCAGGGTAGGGATGCGGCGGACGGTCCACCACAAAAATCCGAAAAAGAAAACCCCCAGGCCGATCCCGGCCGTCAGGGCGCCCAGCCACACCAGCCAATGTTGACTTGTCATGATTCATTCTCCTTTTGCGGCCAGCGGCGGAGCAGCAGGCGGATCCCCAGCGGCGGCGCCAGGCAGGTGGCGAGCACCACGAACACCATGGCGGTGAACACGGAATGGGGCACCGCCCAGGTGCCCAGGTCGAGGCCATGCTCCATGATGATCATGGTGATTTCGGCCCGCGGGATCATGCTGACGCCGATGAGCAGACCACCGGTCAGGCCGCTGGTGATCCAGGCACTGAAGCCATGGCCGAAAAATTTACCGGCTGCGGCCACCAGCAGCAGCAGGGTGCCCAGTCCGGCGGCGGCAGCCAGTGAGGCCGGCGCCACAGCCAGTCCGATGCCGACGAAGAAAAACGGGCTGAACATCTCGTAGAGGGCTTCAAAAGACGCGTCCATCTTCACCTTGTCGGGATCCCGGCTGAAGGCCAGACCGGCAAAGAAGGCACCGATGGCCACGGAAAAACCGGCCAGGCCCGCGGCGGCGGCAATGACGAATCCGACACCAAGGCTGATGAGCAGAACGTTGACCGACGAAACCCACCGTTTCATGAAATGGGTCAGCCGCTCCTCCACGAAGCGGGAAAACAGGTAACACAGCCCCACGAAAGCCATAAATTGCAGGGTCACCCGGACCGCTTCCCCGGCCAGGAGAGTGACGACTCCGTTGTCGACGCCATCCCGGAGCACCGGGACCAGAGCGAAGAGCAGCACCATCAGAATGACACCGGAAATATCGTCGAGCTCGGCCACATCGATGAGCAGGGAGCCCTTCTCCGACCGGAGAGCACCCGCTTCCCGCCAGACGCCCACGGGCACTCCGACGCTGGTGGCCGTCATGGCCACCCCCACGAACAGGCTGGGCACCAGGCCGAGCCCCAGCCCGACCCGGGCGGCCAGATAACCGAGCAGACCGCTGAGCAGGAGGCCGCCCAGCCAGATGAAGCTGGCCCGGCGCAATTGCCGGAACAGCTCCCTCAGCCGGCTTTCCAGACCGATGCGGAACAGCAGGGCGATCACCCCTGTCTTGGCCAGAAAAGAGAAAATGCTCGCCGATTGGTCGCTGAAGATCTGCCACCGGTCATCGACGATACGCAACAGAAAACCCAGCAGGATGAATCCGATGAGGGCCGGCGCCACCGATCGGCCCAGTATGGCCTTGATGATGACGCAGCCGCCCAGGGCGATGCCGATGAGCAGAATCGTGAACGGAAGTCCGGTCACCATGTCATTCATGACGGCTCTCCCGTTTTACCCAGTACCACGCGTTGAGACAGCCCAGAACGACGCCGGCTACCAGCAGGGTCAATGTCCAGGAGATCCGGCCGGGAAAGGTGGTGTCGAGCCAGATGCCCAGGGCAAGGAAGATCACCGTGGGGATGGCCACCGACCAGCCGACCAGGCCGAACATGCCCAGGCCGAACCAGAGGCTGCCCTGGCCCCGTTCCCGGCGTGATTTCAGCTTGCGCGCCTGCTTTTCGCCGATTTCGGCGGGGAAGGTTTCATCCCGATTTTCGTCATGGGTGCGTCGATGGTTCATCGTTCTTCCTTTCCCAACGACCGGTCTTCCGGCCGCGCAATCTGCGGTCGCTTCAGCGGGCCTGCTCGATAAAATGACGGATAAAATCCGATTCCAGGCGAGCCATGGCCGACCGGGCCTCCCGCTCCCGCTCGTCCCGGTCGAGAAACTCCCGGGCCACCGTTTCGTTCAGCCGCGGCAGATGCTCGCTGAGCACCGCCGCCGGGGTGGAAATCATGACCGTATTCCCCTGCTTCACCAGCAATCCCTCGTTCACGGCGGCGAAAAGTTCCGAGCCGTCCGGTCGCCGCAGGGAGAGGATTCCCCGGGTCAGCGGCTCGACGAAATCGATGTGCCGGGGCAGGATGCCGAAGGCGCCGCTGTGCCCTTCGGCGGCGAGCCGTGTCACCTCTCCGTCAAACAGGATTTTCGTGGGTATCAGAATGCGCACGTTCATTCCTTTTGGGCCTCCGTTATGGCGCCGATCATGTAGAGAGCGCTCTCGGGGTAGTCGGCGTACTCATCGTGGAGTATTTTTTCGCACCCCGTCAGGGCATCGTCCAGGTCCACCAATCGGCCTTCCATGTTGGTGAAGGCCTCCGTCACAAAAAAGGGCTGGGTCAGGAACCGCTCCAGCCGCCGGGCGCGGCTGACCTTGCGCCGGTCTTCGCGGGACAGCTCTTCCATGCCCAGCATGGCGATGATGTCCTTGAGATCTTCATACTCGGCCAGTGTCTCGCGGATCTGGCGGGCGATGCCGTAATGCCGGTCACCGACGACCCGCGGGGTCAGCATCTTGGAACCCGACTGCAGCGGATCCATGGCCGGATAGAGCCCCTGGCTGGCCCGTTTGCGGGAGAGCACCACCGATGCCGACAGATGCCCAAAGGTGTGCACCGCCGCCGGGTCCGTGAAATCGTCGGCCGGTACGTACACGGCCTGGATGGAAGTGATGGCGGCCGAGCGGGTGGTGCAGATGCGTTCCTCCAGGTCCGCCAGCTCCGAGGCCAGCGTCGGCTGGTAGCCCACCCGGGACGGCAGCCGGCCCAGCAGCCCCGATACCTCGGCTCCGGCCTGAATGAAGCGGAAAATGTTGTCGATGAGGAGCAGCACGTCCTGTCGCTTGTCGTCCCGGAAGTATTCGGCCATGGTCAGTGCCGTATGCCCTACCCGGAAGCGGGCGCCGGGCTGCTCGTTCATCTGGCCGAAGACCAGGATGGTTTTGTCCAGCACGCCGCTCTCCTTCAGTTCACGGTACAGCTCCTCGGCCTCCCGCACCCGCTCGCCGATGCCGCAGAAAATGTTGACACCCTCATACTGCTCCACCATGTTGTGGATCATTTCGGTGACCAGCACCGTCTTGCCCACGCCCGCCCCGCCGAACAGGCCGGCCTTGCCGCCCCGCTCGAGGGGCGCCAGGACGTCGATGGCCTTGATGCCGGTCCGGAAGATGTCGGAGGTGGTCGCCCGATCGGCCAGGGGAACGGGCGGCCGGTGGATGGCGCGGCGTTCGGCCACATCGGGCGCCGCCTGCCGGTCGATGACTTCGCCGAACACGTTGAACATCCGGCCGAGCACGGCCTCGCCCACGGGCGCCGTCAGCGGGCGGCCGGTGTTGGCGACCGTCGTGCCGCGGGACAGCCCCCGGGTGGACGTCAGGGCGATGCAGCGCACCCGCTGCGGATCGAGGACGCTGATCACCTCCAGGGCAATCTCGTCATCATCGCCCGCCCGCAGCAGCCGGTAGAGTTCGGGGATTCTTCGGGGAAACACCACATCCACGATATTGCCGCGGACGGCCTCCACCGTCCCCTGGTGTGTTGGGGTCGTGTTGGTGCGGGTATGTTCATCCGTCATAGCGGTTATCCTGTCTTCTGATCCCTGGCGGCCCATGTTACGCCGAACAGCGGGCGATGCCGGAGGATCCGGGTAAAGCCGTCAGCCATCCTGCCCGTCCGGCCGCATGGCCCGCAATTTTTCCACGGCCTTGTCGAGGGAATAGCGCCGGCGGGCCATGTGGGCCCACGGATCGTCTTTCTGGCCCAGGCGGCGGAAGATATTGCGCACGGTGTACTTCCGCGCGTCCAGATCTCCGTCGCCCAGTTCGCTCCAGTCGAGAGGCGTGGCCACCGGCGCGCCGGGGCGGGCCCGCGGGCTGTACGGGGGCACGGCCGTCTGACCGTAGGCGTTGCGGGCCGTGTCCAGAAACACGCGGCCGCGGCGCTTGGCCTTGCGGATCTCGGTGGTCAGGGCGTCGGCGTTCTCTTCGGCCACGCGTTCCGTCAGTTCCCGGGCGAAGGCCCGCACGTCGTCGAATTCGCGGTCGCCCCGTAACGGCACCACCAGGTGCAGGCCCGATGACCCGGTGGTCATGACGAACGCTTCCATGTCCAGCCGCTCTTTCAGAAAATCATGCACGGTCCGGGCCGCCCGGCGGACAGGACCGAAATCATCCCCCGGCGGATCCAGGTCGATGATGAGGCGGTCGGGCCGTTCCAGGTGGGGCGCCCGGCTGAGCCACACGTGGGGGGTGATACAGGCCAGGTTGGCCAGGTAAACCAGGGTGGCGGCATGGTTGCATACCACCTGGGGGATCATGCCCCCCTCCCGCTTCCGGATCTCCACCCGGTCCACCCAGGACGGGTAGAAGTCCTCGGCCTTGTGCTGGTAGAACCCGCCGGTGTCGATGCCGTCCGGATAGCGGTGCATGGTCACCGGCCGGTCCTCCACGAACGGAAGCATGCGGTCGGCGATGCGCCGGAAGTAGTCCGCCAGCTCCTGCTTGGTGAGACCGCTGTCGGGAAAAAGCACTTTGTCGGGATTGGAGATGTCCACGTCCCGACCGTCGACGGTAATGGTCGTCATACTGTCCTTTCCAATCACGGCTGCGATTCCCGGACCACATCCCGCGGCGCCTTGTCCCGCCGCAGGCCGAGATAGCGCGGATGACGCAGCCGGCCCTCATTCGTCCACTCGGTGAAGCCCACTTCGGCCACCAGTTCCGGCTCGATCCAGTGGACGTTTTTTTCCTTGATGGTCTCTTCGAAGGGGGACGAGCTCCGCCGGCGGGCCCTGAATTTTTTCGTGAGCGCCCGCAGGGTCTCGTCGTCATAGCCCGTCCCCACCTTGCCGGCGTAGCACAGGGCCTTGTCATCATAGTAGCCGATGAGGATGGCGCCGAAGCCGATCCGCTCGCCCTGGGGGTCGGTATAGCCGCCGATGACGAATTCCTGCCGGTGGACGCACTTGAATTTCAGCCAGTTCCGCGAGCGGCGGTGGACATAGGGGCTGTCGGCCCGCTTGGCGATCAGCCCCTCCCAGCCCTTGTCGCAGGCTTCCGCCAGAAAGTCTTCGCCCGCGGTGTTGCGGTGGGCGGTGAACCGCAGCGGATCGTCGAACTGAAACGCCTTTTTCAACACACTTTTGCGGTCGCGGAGCGGCAGGCCCGTCAGATCATGCTCACCCAGGTACAGGATGTCGAATACATACAAATAGACCTGGACCGGACTCGCGGCAATCTCTTCCGGATCGCTGAGGTGCATCCGCGCCTGCAGCCGCGAGAAACTGGTGACGTGGCCGTCGAAGGCCACAATCTCGCCGTCGATGACGAACCGTCGCGCGTCCTGGCCGGCCAGGGCCTCGGCCACCTCTGGATAGGTCTCGTTCAGCGACTTCCGGTTACGGGACATGAGCCGGATATGGCCGTCCCGGCCGAAAGCCAGGCACCGCTCGCCGTCCAGCTTGCGCTCGAAGATCCACTCCTCGTCGGAAAACGGATCGTGGGTCAGCGTGGCCAGCATGGGTTCGGTCCAGTCCGGCAAAGCCGATTTTTCCAGCTTCTCCTGCGCCGCCGCGGAGAGTGTGCCCATCAAATCATTCATCGTCGTTTCCTTCTTTCGCGCCCTGCCGGATCTGCGGCATGGTCCGTCCGGTCAGGACCGAGTTCGTTTCCGTGCTGACGGGATTGCGCCGGGCGTCGGCCTCGTCATCGTCCATCTTCACCAGGAGCCAGCGAGCCTCTTGCCCCTTGCCCGTGCGGATCAGCGAGTAACCGCCCGCCAGTTTCTTTCCCTCCAGCCAGACCGTGACATGACCGTCCCGGACCTGGTCGGCGACGCGTGGGCCGTCCTCGCCCTTCAGATTGCGGTACGTGCCGGCATCCCAGACCATGACCGTTCCGCCGCCGTACTGGTCCTCGGGAATGGTGCCCTCGAAATCGGCATACTCCACGGGATGATCCTCCGTCGGCACGGCCAGCCGCTTGTGGCGCGGGTCCGTGGAGGGACCCTTGGGCACGGCCCACGACTTGAGCACCCCGTCCACTTCCAGCCGGAAGTCATAGTGCAGGTTGCTGGCGTCATGCTTCTGGATCACGAAGATGGGCCGGCCGCCCTTCTTCTTTCGGCTGCTGAACGGTTCGGCCGTCCGGTCGAAAGACCGTTTTTCATGATATTCCTTCAAAAAATCGTCTTCGGTCATGGTGGCCTCTTTTCTCCGGCGCCGCCGCGGGATCTCATCACCGGCGGTGTTCCGGAATGGATTTGCGGGCAGGACGGCGGCTCAGCGCAGCACAATCTCCAGGCCGTCCCAGGCGATGCGGACATCCACCGAACGCTCCCGTCCCATCCGGCGCAGTTTCGCCCCCAGCCTTCGCTCGTCCCCCGTGACGATTTCCGATCCGCAATGGGTGATAACCGCCCGGTCGACGCCCTCCTTCTGACACCAGGTCAGCTGGGTCCGCACCGGGGTATGGCCGATGAGTTCGCCGTTCCGCCGGCGGACAAAACTCCGGGTCAGGGTGGCGCCGTCGCCGATATACAGGGTCGCCTCCCGCAGCGCCGCTGCCCGGTCGGGGATATAGACCAGGTCCGGTGCATAGAAGACGGTGTGGCGTCCGGCCGACAGCCGAAAACCCACCGCCGGCGCCCGAATGGAGTGTGCCACCGGGAACGCCTCGAAACGAAAACCTGCCCGCCGCTGCGGCTGCCGATGCTCGACGGCCTCGCCCGTAACGCCGCTGTATTTGCCGACGACTTCCCAGGCATCGGGCGGCGCGAGGACGGGACACGGGGCGCCTTCCTTCAGGCCCCAGGCATGGTCGGGATGGGCATGGGTAACGAGGATGACATCGGGCTCCAGGCCGGCGACCCGACCGCGCCAGTCCTCACCACAGTCCATCATCACCCGGCGGCCCTCATATTCCGCCAGCAGCGAACTGTGCCGCCGATGGCGCCGCGTCCGGGCCTCGATGTTGCCACGTGTGCCGATGAAGATGAGTTTCATGGCCGGCCGGCCCCCGCCCGCGACTGATGCCGGTCACAAAAATAGGCTGTTCGCCCGGCGGTTTTTTTCTTGCGGATCCGCCCGCCGCATTGCGGACACGGAACACCCTCTTCCCGATGGCGGAGCAGATAGTCTTCGGGCAGCTGTTCCGGATCGGTCCGGCACCGGATGGCGGTGTGCAACACCCGGTGCATGGCCTTGAACAGCACAGCCAGCTGGTCGTCGTTCATGTCCGCCGCGCTCATTTCCGGATGGAATCCGGCGTGAAAGAGAATTTCGTCGGAATAGACATTGCCGATTCCGGCCAGGAGCTGCTGGTTCATCAGGGCCGACTTGAGGTATCCCCGGTGGCCCTGCAGAAGATGGGCGAATTCCGCCTCGTCCAGTCCGTCGGCCAACGGATCCGGCCCCAGTTCCTTCCGCCGGCTGAAGTCGTCGGGATCATCGGTCACATCAATCAGACCCAGCTTGCGTTGGCACACATAAGCCAGGTGATAACCGCTTTCGAAGGTGATGAGGAGGCGCGTATGTTCCGGCGAATCGGTCCGGGATTTGAAATAGGCCGGGTAGCCGGTCATGCCGAAATGCAGGACCAGCGACCAGGGCGTGTCGGTCTGCAGAAACAGGTACTTGCCATGGCGCCGGGTGGCTTCGAAGCAGGCCGTTTTCAGTCGCCGGGGCAGCCAGCGGCGGTCCACCTCGCCCAGCATCTCCGGACTGGAAAGCGCCACTTCCGCCATGGGCTGATAGAGGGCGGTGGCGTCGATGTATTTCCTGAATTCTTCCACATCGGGCAGTTCGGGCATAGGGGTCGCTCCTTGCGTGACCCGGCGCTGGCCCGGCGCTCAGCCGGCCAGCTGCGCCTGAAGGCTGATCCGGGTTCCGGCCAGGGCCTGGGACACAGGACAGTTTTTCTTGGCGCTCTCGGCCAGATTCCGAAAGGTGTCGGCATCGATGTCCGGGATTTCCGCCTCGGTCCGCAGGGTGATGCCCGTGATGCGGAATCCATCGTCCGTCTTGTCCAGAGTCACTTCGGCCGTGGTGCTGATGCGACGGGGCGGGTAGCCCTCGTCGGCCACCCCCTTGGCCAGGGCCATGGAAAAGCAGCCGGCATGGGCGGCGCCGAGAAGCTCTTCGGGGTTCGTGCCCGGTTCCTTCTCGAAGCGCGAACCGAAGGAATAGGCCCCCTCGAAGAGTTCGCTGCCCAGTTTCATGCTGCCGTGTCCCTTTTGCAATTCGCCGTTCCAGACGGCGGTGGATGATCGTTTCACCATGGTCATGTTCTCCTTTGCGATGATGGGGTGGGACAGAATCCCTCCCGTCCCACAGAGACGGCCGTCGCCCGAACTCCTGATGGTAAAGGTCGGTTCCGTCCGGACAACCGTCTATGGTATCTTCGCAATACACATGCCAATGCCCCGGTCACAAAACCGCCGACCAGCGTGGTGTTTTGTGGGGGGAAGCGGGAGGTTCCGGCCGTCTTCGCGGCGGCGGTTCCTGCGACGCAGGACGACGTCCTATTCAGTCGGACGATACAGCCGGAGGTTGCATGGACCGGCCCCATGGGCTAGAATGATGGGTCGCCTGGTGAACCGCCGGCCTTGTCCGGCACTCTGAATCGCCAGCGCAACAGTGCCGCCGTCCGGTTCCGGGTGGACCGGAAAACAGGAAGGGCTTATGACCAACGAGGACCGGTATCAGCAATTGTTCGACAGTTACTGCACCCTGACGGAGCATCGCCGGCGCAACGACCCGACGTTCACCATCGACGAGCTGCGCGGCCTGCTGGCCAGTGCCTACGAATTCGAAGGCCAGGACTGGGCCGGCCGGGGGGAGCCCAAAAACACGGGCATCGCCGCCCGCATCGCCGCCTTCGAACATGTGCTGGCCCAATGGGAGCGCCGGTTGGACGAGGAAAACACGCATGAATAGACGTCTGCTGGCTCTCGGACTGCTGCTGATGCTGGGTGCCGCTCCGGTGTCCGGTTCGGACAGCCATCGACTGGTGGCCGCTGCCGAGGCCGGCGACCTGGACACTGTTCGCCAACTGCTGAACGGGGGGGCCGACGTAAACGCCGTCACCGGAAGCGGCATCACCGCCCTGATGATGGCCGCCCACGGCGGTCATCTCAGCCTGGTCCGCTACCTGCTGGCCCGGCAGGCCGACCCGGACGTCCAGACGGAAAACGGCGTCACGGCCCTCATCGCCGCCGTCAAGCAGGGACATCTGTCTATCGTGGCCCTGTTGCTGGAACGGGGAGCGCGGACCGATCTGGCCCTGTCGGGCGGTCAGACGGCCCGTGAGGTGGCCGTGGATGAAGGGCATTCCGACATCGTGGCCCTGCTGGACGAAGCGGCCCGCCGCCCACCCGGCGGCGACGACCTCCCCACCCTGCCCGCCCGGGAAGAGGAACCGTTCGAGATATCCGATGTTCACTTCGAGCGCGTCCGCAAGGCCGACCCTTTCTGGACCTTCGCCTGCCGCTTCCGCATCCGCAACCTCACCGACCGGCCCCTCGGCCTGCGGGTGACCTTCCTGTGCATCGATTCCACAGGCCATACTGTCGACAACAACAGCAAGCGGGAGATCTTTCTGGCTCCCGACGCCGCCAAGACCGTCAACGAAACCATCAGTGTCGGCGCCATGATCGCCTACAAGGTGGTGGAGATCCAGCCGCAGGTGAAGCAGAAGTAGCCGCCTCTCGCGGGGTGTGGCGGCCGGTTGGGGCAGGCGGGAGCGACAGGTCAGGATCCATCCGGCCGGACCGAAGGCAACCACCACGCAGGTCTGATGCCCGTAGGGTCTTCTTCCCCGGACAGGGACGTCAGTCCGGTGCCCACCAGCACCGAGGCGATACCGAAGTCGTTGGCACCGCGGATATCCGTGGCCAGCTGGTCACCCACCATCACCATGTTCATGGTGCCCGAGCGCCGATGGGCCTCCTCGAATATGGGCCGGTGCGGCTTACCCAGGGGCACGAAGCGCGCCGTGTCGGCCCGGGGGTAGCGCAGGCGCAGAGCATTCTCCAGCACCAGGACGATGCTGCCGGCGGTGATGCCATAACGGCCGTTCCCCTTGGGGTAAATGGCGTCGGGGTTGGGCACCACCAGGCGGGGCGGCCGGTGGGCGTCGAACCTGCGGAAAAGGAGGGTCAGGACGTCATCCAGATGCTCCAGAAACGGGTAGCCCGCCTCGTCGCACACCACCACCACGTCGGCGTCGGTGTCGGCGGTCAGAGGCACCGGTTCGCCACCGCCGGCCCGGACGTAATCCCGCGCGTCCTCCGGCCCGAGGACCACGCAGCGGGCGCCGGCCAGCCCTGCGGCCCGGAAATAGCCGGGCAGCAGGGACCCGGAGGTGATGATCCGCTCCACCGGGATGTCCAGACCGCGACGACGGTACCGTTCGGCCGAATGCTCGATGGAACGGGAGGCATCGTTGGTGAGGATATAGTAGGGTTTGCCGATCCGGTTCAGCCAGCCGATGAACTCGTCGGCGCCGGGGATCAGGGTCTGCTGCTCCACCAGGACGCCGTACGCGTCCAGCAGCAGCACCTGGTAGCGTTCCACCAGTTCGGCAACGGATATTTCCGGGATTGTCATGACAGGGGGAACCTCCCGAGGCGGTTTTCCGGTCATGGTATCATGTTCCGGCACCGGGGTCAGCCCCTATTCCGGCCGGACCGGCGGCGGCCGTCATCCGTGTAGTCGTTCCGCGCGAGCCGTGCCCGGCCGCCGAAAAACTGCCACCATTTTCCGTTTCCGACATCCATACTTGTCACCCTGGCCGGCGAATTTCGTACGCCGGCCGGGCCATACACAGCAGGGGAGAGGTACTGCCGGATGAATTTTGATTCCCGCCGAAGATCCTTGCCACCGGCCATTCCGTCCGCATCGCCGGTCGAGACGACGGTGGCCGCCCGTGTCGTGGCCGAAGCCCGCGGTGGCTATGTCATCGAGGCCGGCGGCCAGGAATATTCCGCCAGCCTGAGCGGGCGCTTCCGGCACCAGTCCGCCGGCAAATCGGAGCGCCCGGTGGTAGGGGACGAGGTCGATGCGGAGCTGAGTGGAACCACGGCGGTCATTCACGCCTGCCGGCCGCGCCGCACCGTGCTGGCGCGCCGGGCCCCCGGCGGCGGGGAAATCCCCCAGGTGATCGCCGCCAATATCGACCGGGTGTTCGTGACCATGGGGCTGGACGCCAATTTCAACCTGCGCCGGCTGGAACGTTTCCTGGTCGGCGCGCGGCGCGGCGGAGCGGATGTCGCCGTGCTCCTCAGCAAGAGCGACCTGGTGGGCGCCGACGAACTGGCACGGCGACTGGAAGAGGTGGCCACGGTCACGGCGGGCGGGCCGGCCTGTGCCGTATCCACGCGGACGCCGACGGGCCTGGATCCGGTGCGCGGCCTGCTGGGCCCCGGGCAGCTGGTCTGCTTCATCGGTTCATCGGGCGTCGGCAAATCATCCATTATCAACGGCTTGCTGGGCAGCGACCTCATCCGTCATCAGGCCGTGCGCGAGAGCGACCAGCGGGGCCGTCACACCACCACCCGCCGGCAGATGTACCGCCTGCCCGGCGGGGCCTTGGTCATCGACACGCCCGGCATGCGCGAATTCGGCCTGTGGGCGGAGACCAGCGCCGTGGAAGACCTCTTCCCCGAGATCCGGGCACTGGCCGCCGACTGTTTTTTCCGGGATTGTTCCCATGAGCACGAGCCCCGGTGCGCCGTGCGCCAGGCGCTGCAGGACGGCACCCTGTCCGCCGGGCGTTATTCCAGTTTCATGAAGCTGCAGCGGGAAACCCGGGTCATCGCCGCCAAGGTGGATCTCACCGAAAAACTGGAACGCAAAAAAAGGGAAAAGGCCTTTCACCGTGAGATTCGCCGCTTTCCGCACCGCCGGTTTTAGGGGCGGCGGTGTCGCCTCCGGCCGCTCCGGTGGCAGATCTGCTGAATCGTGAAAAGCTTCCCCCGCGGCGTCCTGTTGGCACCGGCCCCCAAAAAAAACGGCTGGCCCGGGGCAGGGCCAGCCGTTGCGATCCGTTTGCCGTATGGCTTACTTGGGCAGAACCACCGCGTCGATGATGTGAATCACACCGTTGGAGCACAGAATATCCGTCTTGATCACCTGGGCGTTGTCCACGAACACCTTGCCGTCCTTGACCTGGATGCTCAGGGAGGCGCCGTTGGCGGTCTTGGCCGAGCTCAGTTTCACCACATCGGCCGCCAGCACCTTGCCCGGCACCACGTGGTAGGTCAGCACTGATGTCAGCTTTTCCTTGTCCTGAAGCAGCCCTTCCACGGTACCCGCGGGCAGCTTGGCGAACGCTTCGTCAGAAGGAGCGAATACGGTAAACGGACCGTCACCCGCCAGGACTTCCACCAGATCCGCCGCCTTCAGGGCCGTAACCAGGGTATTGAACTGGCCGGCCTGGATGGCGGTTTCCGGAATATTGGCTTTCTCAGACTCGCTATACCCGCCGGCCAGGGCCACGGCGGCCAGCAAAACACCGATCATCGCTACACTCAGAATGTTTCTTCCTTTTTTCATGGGTATCCTCCTTGCATTTTTGTTCGTTCTCATAGCCTCTTAGATCGCCCGACCGGCCGGACGATTCAAAAAAGTTTATTTTTTGTATATTTTTTGTCTATTTTATTGGCCGCCCTGTTCTCCATATTTGTGCTGCATCCCCCGGTCACTTGTGATAGTCTTGCTGGATGCCGGACGGGCAGGCGAACTGGCGGCTCCTTTGTCCGCACCACCACCCGCCCACCGCTCGCCTGACGTCGACCACCACCGGAGGAGGTTCATGGCCGTCGAACATTTCGTTCGCGACAAACTTCGTCAGTTTTTGGCCGAGGACATCGGGCCGGGCGACCTGACCACCGACAGTATCCCCGCCCTGGCCCGGCAGCCCCTGCAGGCCACCATCAGCGCCCGCCGCCCGGGAGTGCTGGCCGGCATCGATTTTGCCCTGGAGGTCTTTCGGCTGCTCGACCCGGCGGTCCAGGTCAGCGAACCGGTCCTGGCGGACGGCAGCCCGCTTTCCGCCGGCCAGACCATCGCCCGGATCTCCGGCCAGGCCGCCGCCCTGCTCAAGGGCGAGCGGACCGCCCTGAACATCCTGCAGCGGTTGTCGGGCATCGCCACACTGACCCGTCAGTACGTCGACGCCCTGCAGGGGAGCCGGACACGGCTGCTGGACACCCGCAAAACCACGCCCGGATTCCGCTATTTTGAAAAGCATGCCGTTCGGGCGGGGGGAGGGGCCAATCACCGGCTGGGCCTGTTCGACGGCGCCATGATCAAGGACAATCACATCGCCGCCGCCGGCGGCATCGGGCCGGTGGTGGAACAGATCCGCCGCCGGATCCCCGTAACGGTGCGCATCGAGGTGGAAGCGGACACCCTGGACCAGGTGGCAGAGGCCCTGGCGGCCGGCGCCGACATCATCATGCTGGACAACATGACGCCGTCGCAAATGAAAGAAGCCCTGCGGCGCATCGCCGGCCGGGCCCGGGTGGAGGCGTCGGGCGGCATCGCCCTGGACGATCTGCCCCAACTGGCCGGACTGGGTCTGGATTACATCTCCACCTCGGCCATCATCACCCGGGCCCACTGGCTGGATATCGGGATGGACATCACCGAGTGAAGGACCTCGACCGGGCGGGTGGCCGAAGTTGTTCCGCCAGCCGTGGCCGGTCCAACGACAACCCATGACCGAACAGACAAACCGACAGACGAACTTGTGGCTGGACTCCCTGCCGCCCCGCCGGCAGCGCCTGCTGGTCTGGGCCCTGCTGGGCGTCGTGCTGCTGACGGTGCTGGCCCTGATCGGCCAGTACGGTTTTTTCGGCCCCGATGAACCGCGGTACTCCCGGATCGCCCAGGAAATGCTGGAGCGGGGCGATGCCGTGCTGCCCACGCTGAAGGGCGTGCCCTGGATGGAGAAACCGCCCCTCCTCTACTGGCTGATCATGGGGTCTTACCTGCTCTTCGGTTTCGGTGAATTTGCCGCCCGTTTCCCTTCGGCCGTGATGGCGGTGCTGACCATGGGCGCATTGTACGCGGCGCTGCGGCCGGTGTACGGTTTCCGGCCGGCGCTCCTGGCGGCGGCCATCCTCGGCAGCGGCGGCCTGTACCTGGGATTCGCCGGCGCCGCGGCCACCGACATGCCCCTCACCTGCTGTCTCACCCTGGGTCTGCTCTGCTTCTGGAGGTTCCTGCAACACAAGTCCGGCGGCAACCTCTACCTGTGGTCGGCGTTTCTGTTTTTCGGCCTGGCCGCCCTGGCCAAGGGAATGCTGGCCCTCATCATCCCCTTTCTGGCCGTCTATCCGGCCCTGGCCTTCATCGGCGGATTGCGCCGGCTGCTGCATCCGCGGTTGCTGCCCGGACTGCTCATTTTCGCCCTGGTGGCCGCCCCGTGGTTCATCCTCATGTACCAGCGCGAAGGGTTCCACTTCATCCTCGTGTTCTTCATCAATCATCACCTGGCCCGGTTCTTCACCACCATCCACCACCATACCCAGCCATTCTATTTCTTTGTGCCGGTGCTGATCCTGGGCTTGCTTCCCTGGTCGATGGTGACGCGGCTGCCCAACCTGCGCCATGCCCTCGAACAGGCCCGCCAGAGTCCCCAGGCGGCCGGCATGGTGTTTTTCGCCAGCTGGTTTCTGTTTCCGTTCCTGTTTTTCTCGGCGTCCGTGGCCAAACTGCCGGGTTACATCCTGCCGCTGATGCCGGCGGCGGCCACCCTGCTGGCCCTGGGCCTGGACCGCCAGCTGCGCCGGATCGGCCGGTTGCCCCGCTGGTCCGTCCGCCTGGCCGGCGGCCTCTTCCTGCTGGTGGCGGCGGCGGCCCCCGTCTTCGCCTGGTACCGGTACCACATCCTCTGGCCGGGAATCCTGCTGGGTTTGCTGCTGCTGCCCGTACCGCTGCTTTTTCTGTGGCTGCACCGGCGCCGGCAGCCCGACCAGGCTCTCCTGGTGCTGACCCTGTACATTCTTTTCCCGCTGCTGGCGGCCTCACCCGTTCTCTTTCCCGTCATCGAGCCGTATCATTCCCACCGCCTCATCTGCCGCGAGGCCATGACCCGGGTGACGCCGGATCAGCCGTTGCTGATCTATCGCCACTTTCATCATACCAACGATTACTACACCGATTACACCTGCACGCCCAGCATACCCTCCATGGCGGCACTGGCCGGGTATCTGGAGAATTACCCGCACCAGGCCTACGTCCTGACCCGGGAGAAACATCTCGGCGAACTGTCCGGACTGCCGGGCTGGTCGGTCCAACCGCTGGTCACTCGCGCGCACAGCGTCCTGGTCCGGCTGACGCGTGACCCGGGAGGAGCATCATGATCATACCGCCGCCCCTGAACTCCCGCAGCCGTATCCGCATCCCGGTGCCCGCCTCGCCGGTCCGCCAGCCCTTTCTCGATTCGGGCCTCAACACCCTGGCCCAGCAGCGCTGGTCGGTGGAGATTCCGGAGCGCGGCTTCGTCACCCTGTTTTACTGCGCCGGTCCGGACGACGAGCGGGCGGCCGACGTCATCGACGCCCTGCGGGACAACACCGCCGACGCCGTCTGGTTCGCCCGGGGCGGCTACGGCAGCGGGCGGCTGCTGCCCTACCTCGACGAGGCCTTTCCGCGACCACCGACCCGCCCCAAAATTCTGGTGGGCTGCTCCGACATCACCTTCCTGCTCCTGTACGCCCTGCAGCGCTGGCAATGGGTGGTGTTCCACGGCCCCATGGTAGCCGGCGATCTCGCCCGGGAAGGCTATGCCGACGTGGAATACCTGGTCTCCCTGCTGTCGGGACGCCCCATACGCACCGAAGTATCCACCACGCCGCTGGAGGTCCTGCAGGACGGGCCCGTCGTCCGGGCACCCCTCACCGGCGGCTGCCTTTCGGTGGTGGCGTCCACCCTGGCCACGCCCTACGAAATCGACACGGCCGGCAAGATCCTTTTCCTGGAGGACGCCTTCGAAAAACCCTACCGGGTGGACCGTTTGCTGACCCAGTTGCGTCAGGCGGGCAAACTGGCCCAGTGCGCCGGAATCGTCTTCGGCGAGATGATGAGCTGTGTGCAGCATCCGGACCAGCGCTACACCATCCAGGAGGCTCTCAAGTTCGCCATCCGGGACGTCAGCTGTCCCGTCCTGTTCGGCCTGGCTTCGGGCCACACGTCCGTGCCGTCGCTGACCCTGGCCCTCGGGGCGGACTATTGCCTGAACCCGGCCGCCCGACAACTGATTCTGGAGGATGAGCGCCTATGCCTTTCCGACTGATGGCGGGCACCACCGTCAAGCACGTCTACCTGATCGGCATCTGCGGCACCGCCATGGGCTCCCTGGCCATGCTGCTCAAGGAAAAGGGATTCCTGGTTTCCGGATCCGACCTGGGCATCTATCCGCCCATGAGCGACCAGCTCGCCGCGGCCAAGATCCCGGTCCGTCAGGGTTTCCGCAAGGAAAACCTGCTGCCCCGCCCCGACCTGGTGGTGGTGGGCAATGCCATCGGCCGCGGCAACGAGGAACTGGAATTCGTACTGGATGCGGGCATCCCCTACACGTCGCTGCCCGAAATGCTGCGCCTCACCTTTCTCGGTGAGCGGACGCCGCTGGTGGTCACCGGCACCCACGGCAAGACCACTACCGCCGCCATCCTGGCCTGGGCCCTGGAGAACCTGGGCGCCGACCCGTCCTTTTTCATCGGCGGCGTACCGCTCAACTTCGGCCGCAGCGCCAGGCTGGGCCAGGGCAATCTGTTCGTCATCGAAGGGGATGAATACGATACGGCCTTTTTCGACAAGGCCCCCAAATTTTTTCACTATCGGCCCGGATTGCTCATCATCAACAGCATCGAGTACGATCATGCCGACATTTATCCCGACCTGGACGCCATCATGAAGCAGTTTCGGCAGCTGGTGAACATCGTACCCGCCAACGGCTTTATCGCTTACAACACCAATTGTCCCAATTCGTGCGAGGCCATCCGCCAGGCCCGCTGCAAGACGGAATCCGTCGGTTTGGAAGAGGGTGCGGTCTGGCGGGCCGTCAACCTGGTGTATGAACGGGAGCGGACCGGCTTCGACGTCCTTTACCAGGATCGCCTCATCGGCAACATGACCCTGTCCATCCCGGGGCGCTATAACGTCATGAACTGCCTGGCCGCCTGCAGCGTCCTGCACCATCTGGCCTACCCGTGGGAAGGGATCAAATCGGCCATGGAGCGATTCCAGGGGGTGGAACGGCGCATGACGCTGCGCGGCACGGTGAACGATATCCGTGTCTACGACGATTTCGCCCATCATCCCACCGCCATCCGCCTCTCTCTGGAAGGCGTGCGGGCCCGTTTTCCCCAGGCCCGGATCTGGGCCGTCTTCGAGCCCCGCAGCTGGACCTGCTGCCGCAACGTCCATCAGGACGCCATGAACCGCTGTTTTGACGCGGCCGATACGGTCATCATCGCCGCCGTCTACCGGCGCAAACAGCTGTCCGCCGCCGACATGTATCGGCCGGAAGAGACCGTGGCGCATCTCAGGGATATGGGCAAGCCAGCCCATTATCTTTCCGATGCCGGGGAGATCGTGGCGTTTCTTGCCCCACGCCTGAACCCGGGTGATGTCGTCGTCATCATGTCCAATGGCGGATTCGATGACATCCATCTGAAGCTTTTGTCCGCCCTGAAGAGGTAAGCTCATGTCCCGAACACGAAAAAAAATCTGGCCGCGCCTTGCCGTCGCCATGCTGCTCCTCCTGACCACGGCGGCGACCCTGGCCCAGGAAGGGGCCATCATCCGCACCCGCGTCGACCAGATCTTCGTGCCGGTCACCGTCTCCAGCCGCGAAGGCGACCCCATCACCGGCCTGGATAAAGACGATTTCCGTCTCCTCGAGGACGGCATGGAGCAGAGCATCATCAATTTCGCCAGCGAGGAAGTTCCCCTCAACGTCGTCTTTCTGATGGACATCAGCCACAGCACCTTCCTGGAACTGGGCGCCATCAAGAAGGCGGTCCGCTCCTTCGTGGAGCGCCTGGACCCCGAAGACCGGGTGGCCATCATCACCTTCAACAACGAGGCCCGTCTCATTCTCGAGTGGTCCAACGACATGGTGCGCCTGGACCGGGCCCTGGAACGGGTCGTGCCCAAGGGCCGGACCGTCTGGTATGACGCCATGTACGTCACCATTCACGACCTTCTGCCCAACGTCGCCGGCAAGAAAATCGTCATCTCCGTCACCGACGGCTGGGACACAGGCAGCCTGATCTCCTTCGACGAGGTCCTGGAAACCGTCACCGCCACCGACACCCAGCTCTACTTCATCAGCAAGACATCGGCCATCAAGGACTACGCCGAGTACTACCGCAAGGAATACAACATCCGGTACGACGAGACACGACTGATGAAAGTGATGTACACCGCCGATGCCCAGCTGCGCAAGCTGGCCTGGGAAACGGGCGGACGGGTCATCAACGCCGAAAGCTCGGCCCACCTGGTGGACATTTACCAGAACCTGGTGCGGGAACTCCGCCAGCAGTATTACCTTTCCTATCAGCCGCACAACATCCTGCGCGACGGTCGCTACCGCAAGATCGAGGTCCAGGTGGAACGGATGGGCGCTCGCATTCACCATCGCCCCGGCTACTATGCCCGGTGACCCCGTTCCGGGGAAACACATCCCGCTATTCTTTTGGTTTTCAATGATTCCGGCATATCCGCCGGCGGCCGCCGCCGGCCGCCGGTACGTTTTCCCGGAGCGGCGACACCTCCGAATCATTTGCTTTCCCGGCCTCTTCGCGATATACTTTTTTCGAAGAGGACTTCTTTGCGAGGAAAGACATCATGGCCATCGTTCACTATCTGAATTCCCTCGATCCGCATGCCTTGCCGACAGCGCGGTATGCCTTTCTGGACGATCTTCAGGCCAAGGTGCGCCAGAACCTGTACCTGGAGCTGCCCCAGGCCGACGGCACCAACTGCCTTCTGTCGCCGGCCCTGGTTCCCGTCACCGACGAGGTGGAGAAACGGGTACGCGAACTCCTCCTGGACAATTCCGCCATACTGGAGTACCTCAAGGATCGCCTCATCAACGCCCTGGTGCTGGACACGGCCATCCTGGAAACGGCGTCCTATTTCATCCAGCAGAACGACTATCTCGTCCTGGCCCGCCTGAAATATTTCAAGGAGATCGAGAAACTGCTGGAGATCAAGCTCTATACCGTGAGCAAACGGGACATCACCGTCCACTATTCCGACAAGATCTACATCGGCCGTCTGTTTCTGAACCTCGAGCAGACGGAACTCAACTACAACGGCCTGAACCTCTATGTGCTCAGCCTCATGGATCAGTACGAGTACCTCAAGGAGAAATCGAAGACCCATCTCAACAACCCCAAACGCTACCGCAATTATTTTATTGAGATCAATGAACTCATCAGCGACGTGGTGGGTGAGGTCATCCGCTCGCTCGATGCCGTGCCGCCCCTCTTCGAACCGCTGAAATGGTCCACCGACGAACTGGTGCGGATCAAGTCCCGTTACCGCTCCATCGTCCACCTGATCCTGGAGTTGAGCGACGAGGTCAACGAGTTCGAAAACGTGCTCCGCTTCAACCGCGAAGACCGGTTCGCCCGCTACGTCACCAAATACCGCAAGGATCTTAAAAACATCATCCATCAACTCAACTTCAATGTACTGGCCAAGCTGGCCCATCGCATCCAGATCCAGCCGTCCGTGACCATCACCCCCCCCTGCTGAGCCAACGGCCCGGGGCATCGTCCCGAAAAGCATTGCGCCGCGGCATCCTTCAGGGCTAGAATACACTCCCGGACATGGGCTCCGGAGCTCGCTGATGGCCGTGTCGATCACCACCAGCGCCGGCCGGAGGACGGTTCGTGCAATCCGGCACAACCGGGAGCGACGAAACATTCCCGCGGAGAAAAGATCAATGAGCGATCAGAATCATTCGGTGGACCGGCTGCTGCTGGATCTCCAGGAAAGGGCCAAGGAACTCAGTTGCCTGTACAACATCGAGGAAATCCTGCGCGATCCCGACACGGACCTGGACATGGCTCTGGACCGGCTGATGCGGGCCATACCGCCGGGCTGGCAATATCCCGATGTCTGCCAGGTCATCATCGAGCTGGGCGGCAACACCTATCGCACAACCACCGCCCCGGTGAGCGAATGGGTCATCAAGGCGCCGGTGGTGGTCCAGGACTCCACTGTCGGCAGTATCACGGTGTTCTACACCGAGTCCATGCCCGTGGCCGATCTGGGTCCCTTCCTCAAGGAGGAGCAGAAACTGCTGCACACCATCGCCGATCGCCTGGGGCATTTCATCTTTCACCGCAACCTGAAGAAAAAATTCGCCGAGTGGGAACAGGCCCGCAGTGAACTGGCCCGTCCCACCCAACAGGACTGGCGGGTCATCCTCGACCTGCTGCGTAGCACCGACCAGCAGCTGTTCATCCGCATCGCCCGCAAGATGATGAATCACCTGTGCTGGAGCGGCTACGAAGACGCCACGCAACTGCTGCAGGGCCTGGGCGCCGACCAGGCCGCCGAGGAGCCGGAAATCCCCGACGACATGAACAAACCCCGCCAGAAAAAGACCATCGAGAACATCATCAAGATCAGCAACGAAACCTTCCAGCTGGCGGCCAAATACCTGCGCAGCGGCGAGATCGTCGATCTGATCCAGAAGTGGATCCAGGAGGACCGCTCCCTGTTTCTGGTCAAGATTCTGGAGGATCTCAATTCTTCCATCTCCGACATCGACGACGCCCTGACCAAGTTCGCCCGCCTGGTGCCGGATCCCGAGGTGTTGCCCCATTCGGTGCGGAACGGCGTTACCGTGACCCTCATTCGCCGCTTCCTGACCGATCAGCTCGACTACATCAATATCGCCAAGAACTTTATCAAGATCAGTGATTTCAACGATATGCTTCAACGCATGATCTTCCCTCCCGACAGCCACGGCAAACTGGGCGGCAAGAGCGCCGGCCTGTTCCTGGCCTCCCGGATTCTGGCCAAATCACTGGTCGCGGGCAAGGGGAGCAAGGAGATCCGCACCCCCAAGACCTGGCACATCACCTCCGACGTCCTGCTGCATTTTCTCCACTACAACAACCTCGAGGACATCATCGAGCAGAAATACAAGGCCATTGAGGAGATACGCCGGGAATACCCCCACATCGAACAGGTCATCAAGAACTCCTATTTTCCGCCTGAAATCAGTCGCGGCCTGGCTGTCGCCCTGGAGGACCTGGGCGACCAGCCCCTCATCGTGCGCAGCTCCAGCCTGCTGGAGGACCGGATGGGCTCCATCTTCTCCGGCAAGTACAAGAGCCTTTTCCTGGCCAACCAGGGGACGTCCGCCCAGCGGCTGGAGGCCCTGCAGGACGCCATCGCCGAGGTTTACGCCTCCACCTTCGCGCCCGACCCCATCTACTACCGCGCCGAGCGTGGCCTGCTGGACTTCCACGAGGAGATGGGCATCATGATCCAGGAGGTGGTCGGAACGCGCATCGGCCACTACTTCTTCCCGGCGTTCGCCGGCGTCGCCTTCAGCAACAACGAATTCCGCTGGTCACCCCGTATCAAGCGGGAGGACGGCCTGCTGCGCATGGTGCCCGGCCTGGGCACCCGAGCCGTGGATCGTCTCGGCGACGACTATCCGGTGCTCCTGGCGCCGGGTCAGCCCGGGCTGCGGGTCAACGTCGTCCCCGAGGAAATCCTCCGCTATTCCCCCCGCTACGTGGACGTCATCAACCTCGAGACCAACACCTTCGAGACCATGGAGATTCGTGACCTGCTTCGCCTTTGCGGCTACGACTACCCCCGCATCAACCAGATCATCTCTCTCTACAAGGATGGCAACCTGGTGCGCCCCATCGGCCTCCAGTTCGATCCCGATACGGACGACATGGTGGTGACCTTCGACGGCCTTATCGCCAACACCTCCTTCGTGGAGCAGGTCCGCGGCATCCTCAAGTGCCTGGAGGAGAATCTTCACACTCCCGTCGACATCGAGTTCGCTTCGGACGGCGAATACTTCTACCTGTTGCAATGCCGGCCGCAAAGCTACACCGAGGGCGAGGTGTCCACGCCCATCCCCCGGGACCTCGACCCGGAGCAGGTGATCTTCACCGCCCGCAAGAACGTCTCCAACGGCTCGGTGCCCGACCTTCGCTATATCGTCTATGTGGATCCCGACGGCTACAACGCCCTGTCCTCCCTGTCCGAGCTGAACAGCGTCGGTCAGGTGGTGGGCCTGCTCAACAAGCTGCTCCCCAAGCGCAAGTTCATCCTGATGGGTCCCGGCCGCTGGGGCAGCCGCGGCGACATCAAGCTGGGCGTACGGGTCACCTACGCCGACATTTCCAATACGGCCATGCTCATCGAGATCGCCCGCAAGAAGGGGAACTACGTGCCCGACCTCTCTTTCGGCACCCATTTTTTCCAGGATCTGGTGGAATCCTCCATCCGCTATCTGCCGCTCTATCCCGATGAAAAAGAGAACGTCTTCAACGAACCTTTTCTGCTCGATTCCCACAACCTGCTGCCCGAACTGCTGCCCGATTTTGCCGAGCTGGCCTCTGTCGTCCACGTCATCGACGTGCCGGCCGTGACCGACGGCCAGGTGCTGCGCGTGCTCATGGACGCCAATCACGACGAGGCCGCCGCGTTCCTGACCTCTCCCACCACGCCCAAGGAGGAGATGATGATCAGCCGGACGGCGGAATCGGCTCCGTCTCCCCAGAGCCACTGGCGCTGGCGAATGCACATGGCCAAGGAGCTGGCGGCCCGGGTCGATCCCGAGCGCTTCGGCATCAAGGATATCTATATCATCGGCTCGACTCCCAACGCCACGGCCGGACCGGGCAGCGACATCGATCTGCTGATCCATTTCGGGGGCACGGCCCAGCAGAAGAATGAGCTCAGACTCTGGCTGGAGGGCTGGAGCCAGAGCCTGGCACAGATGAACTACCTGCAGACCGGTTCCCGCTTCGACGATCTGCTGGACGTGCATTTCATCACCGACGAGGATATTCGCAACCAGACCAGCTACGCCGCCAAGATCGGGGCTGTGACCGATGCGGCGGTGAAGCTGCCCCTGGGTCCGAGGAAGAAAACGACGGCATGAGCCTCTGCTATTTTATCAGCGATTTGCACGGTCACATCGACCGCTACGAAAAATTGTTCCATCTGATTGCCCGGGAAGGCCCCGTCGCCGTGTTCATGGGGGGCGATTTCCTCCCTTCCTTCTTCGATCCCGACTGGTCGTCCCGCTGTTTCATCCAGGATTTTCTGGCGGACGGCTGCCGCCGCCTGGCCGGCGAGCTGGGTCCCCGCTACCCGGCCGTGTTCATCATTCTGGGCAATGACGACGGGCGCCGTCCCGAGCAGGAGTTGATCCACGAGGATTACCGCGCCCTCTGGACGTACGTTCACGGGCGCAGCATCACCTGGGACCGTTACCGGGTGTTCGGCTATTCGTTTATCCCGCCCTCCCCGTATGTCCTCAAGGACTGGGAGCGTTACGACGTATCGCGCTACGTCGACCCGGGCTGTGTCTCCCCGGAGGAAGGCATGTATTCGGTGCCGCGCAGCGATCATGACAAAAAATACCGCACCATTGGGGAGGATCTGGAGGCCATCCGGCATGGGCTGCCCATGGAGCGCAGCATCGGTCTGTTCCACGCCCCACCCTACAAGTCGAAACTGGATCGGGCCAATCTGGATGGCCGCCAGATCGATCATGTCCCCGTGGATGTCCACATCGGCAGCATCGCCGTCGCCCGTTTCATCCAGCAGCATCAGCCGCTCATCACCCTTCACGGGCACGTGCATGAATCCACGCGCCTGACGGGCATCTGGCACGAGCGGTTCTCGCGCACCCACGCCTTCAACGCCGCCCACGATGGCCCGGAGCTGGCCCTGATCCGCTTCGATCCCGCCGCACCGGCGGACGCCACCCGCGAGCTGATCTGACGGCGCGGGCTACGCCCGTAGCCGCCGTCTGCCGGAAGGCGGGGTTTGCTCGATTGCCCGATAGTGGTTGACAGAAACGTCACCCCGTCCCTGTCACGCCCCGCGCGACAGGGACGGAATCCCCGGATGGATTTCAGCAGGATCAAAGTTCCGGGTTTGGCAAACCCGGAGTACTTCCCCGCGCCCCAGGGGACAAAGCCCGGTTTGCCCGTTGGACATCTTGCCGCCCTGCGCATAAAACAAGGCGGCGTCCTCTCTGCGCTCCATCAATAATGGAGCTGCGGGGGCACCACCGCCACTCTCCACAGCCGCGCCTGGGCTACTCAATCCACCGTGATGGACTTGCTGACGTTTTTGGGTACGTCGGGGTGCACACCGTGCAGGGGGATCTGCAACCGGTTCAGGAACTTCATTTTCAGAACGCTCATTTCCAGGGCCAGCATCTGGACGGCCATCATGGACGAGAAGGGATACAGCAGTTCGCTGTCGGTACGGGGCAATGTCAAATAGTAGCTGCGGTAGTCGGAGGCGTCGGCGGGCGGGCGCCGGCAAGCCTGCAACAGCTCTTCGTTCTCCTCCGCCACCACGAACACCCCGGCACCGCGGATCTTGTGGGTATTGATCTGGGAGATGGTCAGATCCACATTGCGGCCATCGGGCGGTGTGAGAAAAATCAGGGGATACGGTGCGAACAGATGCTGGTAGAAATCGGCGGCGCACCGGCCGTCCAGCAGCTTTTCCTCTTCGGGCCCCAGGTGCAGCGGTCGGGTGTGATGCACCAGCTGCTCCTCCAGGGCCGCGCCCAGGGCTTCGGCCGATTCGCAGGGCAGGCCGGCCGCTGCCGCCGACGCCTGCAGGTCGCTGAGCAGATGGCGGAATTCCGTTATCCCATGGTGCAACTGGTGCAGGCCGTAAGTGAAATTCTTGCCCAGAATGGTGTTGGGTCCGTGTTTGAATTCCGATGCCTCCATGCCTTCGGCGTGGGTCAGCACCACTTCCCGGATCTTGAGCGCCCCCTCGCGGGCCAGCCCCACGTTGGCGGTGGACAGCAGATGGATGGACGGCGCCAGGAACAGCTCTGCCGCCAGCTCCCGCACCGGCAGCTTGACCAGGCGGTGGGTCTCGGACAGCAGCTTGGGAATGCGCAGGAACTGTCGACGGGCCTCGGCATAACGGCCGCCCGTCTCGCCCCGCAGCTCCAGACATTTCAGGGCCAGTCCGAACAGGAGGATCACCTGGTTGGTGTAACTCTTGGTGGCCGGCACGGCGATTTCCGGCCCGCAGAGGATGGGCAGGTAAAAATCGCATTTTTCCAGGGCCAGCGTGGAGTTGACATTGTTGACGATCATCAGTCGCTGCGGCCCGTCCGCCGCCTGGAGGAGATTGCTGATGTCCACCAGGTCCTTGGTTTCGCCGCTCTGGCTGATGCCGATGAACAGGTCATCGGTGGTGATGGCATCCTGGACCTGGGAACGGAATTCACCCGGCAGAATGCATTCCACGGCGATCCCCGCCACCTTGTTGAGGATCATGGCCCCTACCCGCGCCGCGTTGTAGGACGAACCGCAGGCCGTGAGATAGATCCGCCGGTGACGATGCTCTTCCAATACCCGGGCGAACTTTTCCACCCAACCTCGCAGGGAATAGCGATGCTTGTAGAGAAACAGGGTGTCCGTCAGTATCAGCCGGGACCGCCACTCGCCGCGGGTCAGGCGATGGATTTCGTGCAGAAAGCCCTCTTCAATGGATGAAAAAAGCCGCGCCGCCGGGATGTCTTCCACATAGCGCCGGTAGGCCGGGTTTTTCTCCAGGAGACCGGCCAGCCGGCGGTAGTCCGGCCCGCGGAAGATATCCTCCAGCCGCTGCAGCAATTTTTCCGTATCCGTCTCGAAACTGGCCACCCGGATAGACTGCCGCACGGCGAATACCAGGTCCCGGTGTTCATCATAGAGGCGGAACAACAGGCCGGTGGTGCCATCCTCCTGGTAAAAGAGATCCACCAGTTCCTGGGCCGCCTCGGCCTGGGCGGCGATCTCCTGCTCCATAAAAAACTGGAAGGGCGGCCGCAGGGCCATCTCCCAGCTGCGCAGTTTGGAACGGCGGGGGGGGCGCTCTTCGGCGAGGTCCGGATCGGAGCAGGAATACACGGTCCAGCGCTCGTGATCGAAATGGATGAATTCCCCCTCCTGCAGGGGAATCAGAACCCGTGTCAGGCTCAGCACAGCCGAAAGATCGGAAGAAGCCAGGATGAAATGGCCATGCTCGTCCCGGCCCTTGCCCACGTAAAGGGAGCTGCCGTTCTTGATGGCGTAAACCTCTTCGATGAGCGGGTCTACCACCACCGCGGCATAAGAGCCGCGGATCTTGCGGGAGGCCTGGCGGATGGCCATGACCATGCTCCGGCGCCGGATCTCGCGCTCCTGCTGCGCGGATTCGTCGTGTTGCTCCAGGTTCAGAAAAAAGAAATGCTCGATGGTGTGGACCAGCATCTCACCGTCATTGTGGCTGCGCACCTGGTGCCCTTCGAGGATGAGGTCGTCGCGCAGGTAGTCGCAATTGGTGATGTTGCCGTTGTGGGCGCCGTAAATTCTGGTCTTGCACTGCACCAGGTGAGGCTGGGCGTTTACGTTGTCCACGGCGCCGAAGGTAGCCCAGCGAACCTGGCCACAGAAAAGCCGGCCAGCCAGGGTGTCCAGCTCCAGCGCCTGCACCACGCTGGACGGGGCGCCCACCGATTTCCGAAGGGTGATGGCGCCGTTGCGGTCCTGGATACACAAGCCGGTGGAGTCGTAGCCGCGGTATTCCAGCTTCTTCAGGAGCCGGGAGGCCATCTCGCCCATGCTCTTCGTTCGCCGCGAATACACCATGCCCAACACCCCGCAGCCGACGCCGGGCACGGGGAGTCCCAGCGGCAGCCGCCAGCGGCCAATGCGGCCGGCCAGGTCGGCCAGCCGGCGCCGAAAAATCCGGCGCCGGGAGAGCGGATCGTCATCCCCCCGGCGGAGCTTCATCCCCCCGCCGGAACCACGAATCATCCAGCGAATCATTCTCTCCTGTTCCTTTCCCGGGATTTGCCTCTCTGCCCGCCAGCTGCGGGAGCGGGACACATTCTACCATCGATGGCCGCCCCGGTAAACCTCACATTTGCGGCCCGGCTGGCCCGATCATCCGGGAAACAACGCCCACTCTCCGGACCACTTGCTTTCAGGCGAGGCAGATGGTCATGGGCCGGGCCGGTCCTGTCCACTCTGTCGGGGACAGGGGTATTGATCTGCCCGGGTTCACTGGATTACAATATCCCGACCCGCACGATGACACCCTGGGGAAAGGAGTGTATGGACCCCGAACAGTGGCGACCCAAAAGACGTTCCGGCTGCGATGTGCGCCGCTTGACCCTCGACGAGGCGGAAGGCTACGTCCTGTCCCAGCTGGACGGGCAGACCTCGCTGCAGGAGCTGACGTATCTCACCGGCTTCCCGCTGGAACGTATCGCCCGGATCGTGGCCCGACTGGCCGTGCAGGGCGCCCTCGAAAAGGAGCCGCCAGAATTTCCGTCCGCGGACCCGGCGGCCACATCGTGCGCCACGACGGGCCAGAAACGGCTGGAGCCGCCGGCTGTCGGGGAGGCCGCTGCCGGATACGCCGGCCCGACGACCCCGGACACTGACGAAGCCGGAATCGTGCCCCCGTTGCCGGAGGAGACGGACGACCCGGAACTCATGACCGATGAATCCATGGTCGAGGAACTGGCCGGGATCTTCGTCGCACCGGAAGAGCACAGCGGGACCGGAACGGCACAGGAAGACATGACGCCCGAAAAGGAGGCGGATGAAGCCGCCGCGGCACGACCGGCGACGACCGAAGCGGAGGAAGAGGACGCCGCGGGTGAAGTGGATGCCCAGAATTTCCGGCGGCTGTTCGAGGAAAAACTCTCGCGGCTGCCAGTGGAACAGCGCCGCGTCCTGGCCGCCCGGGCAACCGATCCCGCCCTGGCGGCCCTCTGCTTCGACGCCGATCCAGGCGTGATACGGGGCGTCCTGACCAATCCGGCGGCGGAACTGCGCCACGCCCGCCTGGTGGCGCGCCACCACCGCAATCCCGTCGGCCTGAGCGTCCTGAGCGGCAAGTACCTGCAGGACGACCAGGTGCAGCGCGGGCTGCTGCGCAACAACCAGGCGTCGGACACCCTGTTGCAGAAACTAATGAACGTCAAGCCGATGCAGCTCATTTACCAGCTGTGCGTAAGCCGGGAGCTGTCCGACCGGGCCAAGTACATAGCCCGCCTCGTGTTCCGACGCAAATTCCAGCAAGGTTCGGCCGAGGAGTGCGCGGCCATTATCGTCAATACCGCCGGGCGCTGCCTCTTGCTGCTCACCGGGCTGGGCCTCGACAGCGGCACCGCCCTGCTCCTCTGCCGCCGCAATCTTTCCTCCACCCAGCTCATCCAGAACCTGGCCCGCTTCGCCGGCACTCCGCCCACTCTGATCCAGCACCTGTTCCGCCAACCCCTGGTGCGCCGCAACTTCAACCTCAAACGGCTGCTGCTGCAGCACCCCAACTGCCCCTCCCAGCTCAAGGAATAGGCCGGGCCGAGAACGCCGCTTCGTTTCCCGGCAACGGGCATCGATGCACACCGTGCCTGATGTGGAAAAGGCCCTGCCACTCTGTATTGGATGCGCGGGCCTCCGCGTCCACCCGCTTTTCATCCGCGGAAATCCGTGTTCAAAAGCAGAGCTCTCTCAAGCGAGCGCACTCCATAAACGTCTTCCTGTCAACCGATTATATGCGACCGTTGACACCTGATACCTGATACCTGCAATCTTCTGCCTTCTGCGTTCTGCCTTCAGCCTTCAGCCTTCAGCCTTTAGCCTGATATCTGACACTTTCTTCCTATTCCCATTCGATGGTCGCCGGCGGCTTGGTGGTGATGTCCAGCATCAGGCCGGACACGCCGGGCAGGGCCAGGATGTGGCGGCGCAGCTCGTCCAGGAGGGCCGGCGTCAGCCGCGCCGGGGAGGCGGTCATGGCCCGCTCCGAGTAGATGGGCCGCACGATGACCGTTTCGCGGCCGCGGTCATCGAGGCTCAGGGGGACCAGCACCGTGGGGCACTGCCAGATCTCGTCGTAGAGCCCGTGGCGGCGCAGGCCGTCCATGACCAGGTGGTCGGCCTCGCGCAGCAGGTCCAGGCGCTCGCGCGTCACCGTGGCCGGCAGGAGGCTCATGGTCTGGGGCATGGCCTCGGCCAGGTTCCAGACACAGCGGTTGACCCCCTCGGTCCGGCGCAGGATGGTGCCGGCCGCCTCCAGGAGCGTGTCGAAATCCGCCGCGCCATGCAGCAGCACCGGGTGCTCGTAGCAGCGCAGATCGGCCTTGACGCCCACAGAGCGGATGGGCAGAATGTCGGCGTCCAGCCCGAAGGCGGCGGCCAGGGTCCGGGCCTGACGGCGGGGTTCGGCCACTTCGGCCGGATCCACCCGGCCGTCGGAGCAGAGCAGGCGGACGCCCAGTCCCGGCCCCGGAAACGGGTGCCGCCAGACCAGGTCGTGGGGCACGCCCAGTTTCTCGCCCAGTTCGCGCACCTCCACCTTGTAGAGATCGGCCAGGGGCTCGATGACCTTGCCGGCAGCGATCATCTCCTCGATAATGGGCACCCGGTTGTGATGGGTCTTGATGGTGTCGGCGCGGCGGGTGCCGCCCGTTTCGATGGTGTCGGGATAGATGGTGCCCTGCCCCAGCAGGTGGTCGGCGATGCCCAGCCGGGTGGCTTCCCGCTGAAACACCGCGACGAAGGTGTTGCCGATGATGGCCCGCTTCTGCTCCGGCTCCGTCGCCCCGGCCAGGGCGCCCAGGAAATCGGCCGTCGCGTCGATGAAATGGAGGTTCCTGTCCAGGCCCAGCCGCCGGAAAAGACCCAGCACCTCGCGACTTTCGTCCTTGCGCATGAGGCCGTTGTCCACATGGAGGAAGTGGAGGCGCTCTTCGCCGAGGGCCCGTCCGAGGAGGATGGCGGCCACGGTGGAATCCACGCCGCCCGATGCCAGCAGGAAGACGGAATCGTCGCCCACCTGGGCCGTGATCCGCGCCATCTGCTCCTCGATGTAGCGGTCCATGGTCCAGCTGGGCCGGCAGCCGCAGATCTCCAGCACGAAATTGGCCAGCATCCGGTCGCCGAACTCGGTGTCGTCCACTTCGGGATGATACTGGAAACCGTAGCGGCGGTGCTTGTCCGAGCCGATGGCGGCGTAGCGGTGGCGCTGCTCGCCGTCGCCCAGCCAGCTGATCCCCAGCTCCTCGAAATCGGGGCCGACGGCGGCCACCGAGTCGAAGTGGCTCATCCAGACCTTGCTGTGACGGGGGATGCCCTTGAACAGCGGATGCTCGCGCTGCAGCTCGAAATCGGCGGCGCCCCACTCGCGGCCGCCATGGATCACCTCGCCGCCGTAGTGCTTGGCGATCTCCTGGTGGCCAAAGCACAGGCCCAGGATGGGGGCCTCCAGCTCGTAGACGGCCTTGGTGTAGTCGGAGTCCTCGCCGTGGGACGACAGGGACGGGCTCCCCGAGAGGATGATCCCCTTGTAGGCGGCGAATTTTTCCACCGGGTCCTCCGGCTGGAGGATTTCGGCCAGCACCCGGTGGCGGCGCACCTTGGTGGCGATGAGGTGGGCGTACTGCCCGCCGAAATCGACGACGGCGACGGCGTCATGCTTCATGAATCTCTCCTCCCTGGGCTGCCGCTGCTGAAATCCGGCGGGACTCCCGGCGGGCCGGATTCATTCCAGGCGGCGTGTTTTCGTCGGAATTGCCAGAGTCGACCGACTGAAAATTGTAATGGCTTCGCCCGCCGGAATCAAGCAGATAGTCACCCGGCCCGTCTGGATGGCCCGGAGACCAACCCCGGCAGTGGAACCTGTCCTCGACGTGACCCGAGACGCAGTTGCCGGCTCCCGTCACGAGCGGGTGCCGGCCAAAAGAGCCCATACATAAACAGAAACCACCTGAAGAGTGCCAGCCGCCGACTGAGCCGAAACAAGGGGTACTCCTGCATCACCATCGCCGGGCTGGCGGTGGGCCTCGGGGTCTGCACCGACATCCTGCGATTCGTGCGGGCTGCCCTGGTCGAGGCCGGGGAATCCCTGCGGCAGGAGTAGCGGGATTCCCCGATCCAGGGAACGGAGCCGCCCGGGATCACCCAATACGCCCGTCACCGACTCGGGAACAAAGGACCGACCGCGCCGGTGGCATGATATAATATCTGCGAGTTCCGTTGATGAGGATATCATTCATGAGGGCATCACCGGAGGAACAGCGCGATCCCGCCAGCCCGGACCTTCCGGCGGAACAGCCGGACTTCAGCCCCGAGGGCGTGGACCTCACCCTGATCCGCTGGATGCTGAGCCTGACCCCGGCCCAGCGGCTGGAGGTATTGCAGTCCGCCATCGCCTCCCTGCAGAGGATGAAACATGACCGTCACCCGGACTGATTTCCATAAAATTCTGAAGGTGCTGGTTGAAGAACAGGTCGAGTTCATCGTGGTGGGGGGCGTGTGCGCCGTATTGCATGGAGCCCCCGTCACCACCTTTGACCTGGGCCTGGTCCATGCCCGGGATCCGGAGAACATCCAGCGTTTGATCAAAGCCTTGCAACGACTGGACGCCCGCTGTCGTGCCACGGGCCATCGGGTGTTGCGCCCGCAGACCGATCGGCTGAAAACGGGTGGACATCAGCTGCTGCTGACCGCCGCCGGCCCCCTCGACCTGCTGGGCGAAATCGGCGCCGGCCGTGGCTTTGTTGAATTGCTGGATCATGCCGAGAAGTGCCGGCTGGGCCCGGACCTCACCATTCGCCTGCTGAAGCTGGAAATGCTGATCCGCTCCAAGGAGGAAGCCGCCCGTGAAAAGGACCACGCCGTGCTGGCCATCCTGCGCCGGACCCTGGCCGAAAAGAGAAAACAGGATTAGCCGGGGATGTACCCATACAGATCCGCTCGGGCTTTGCATCAGCCGGGTGCCCCGCCGAAACGGTTTCACTGCCGTCTATGGCCCAAGAAAAAAGGCTTGCGTGGGTGATCCACGCAAGCCTTTGAAAATAAATGGTGCCGAGGGACGGAATTGAACCGCCGACACGGGGATTTTCAGTCCCCTGCTCTACCGACTGAGCTACCTCGGCACCGTTTGTAATCCTGTTGTAAAGATCCGCTCTCGCGAAAAGGGATTGTAGTGATTCGCCCCCGGCATGTCAATGATTTTTTCAGGCAACGATGGCCTGCCCCTCGAGGGCGAAATCCGACGCCTGAAACACGGTATCGGCAACCCTCCGTTCCATCCGCGGCGCTCCGCTTTCGGCTCCCCGTTCAAACGAAAAGCGCGGCTTCCTCCGTCGCTCCGCCGATGACGGGCTATGGAGGACAGGTCCGCCGCGCACTCCATAAACGACAGCTGTTCGACGAGACATATCGGGTGATTGCTTCTTCTTGCCCTCAGCCTTTTCCTGGTTGCCACTTGTCTATGCCGCCTCAGGCTGTTTCATGTCTGAACGTTTCTGATCCGCGGAAATCCGCTCCCATCCGCATTCATCCGCGTTTAAAAACAAAGCGCCGTCGAGCCGGCGCACTCCATAAAAGTCTTCCCTTCAATGAATAGCATCCGGCGCGAGAGAATCGTTTCCTCTACCTTCAGCCTTCGTCCTTCTTCTCATCCGCGACCATCCGCGGCCCTGCCCGCGTTCATCCGCGTTTAAAAACAAAGCGCCGTCGAGCCGGCGCACTCCATAAAAGCCTTCCCTTCAATGAATAGCATCCGGCGCGAGAGAATCGTTTCCTCTACCTTCAGCCTTCGTCCTTCTTCTCATCCGCGACCATCCGCTGCCCTGCCCGCGTTCATCCGCGTTTAAAAACAAAGCGCCGTCAAGCCGGCGCTCCTGTACACAGGCTGCGCCGTTTCGCCCGTTCGCCGATTCGCCGATTCGCCGTTTCGCCCCTGCGCCGGTTCGCCCTAGGAGGCCGGGCTGGTCTCCAGGTCGAGGTCCTCGGCCTCGCCGCCGGCCGGCGCGAAGTAGAGCTCGGCCCGGCGCAGGGCGGCGGCGGTGCCGAACACCAGCAGCACGTCGCCCAGCTGCAGGCGGAATTCGGAGTCGGGGAACAGCAGATCGGGACCCCGCCGGATGAACAGGATGACCATGTCGTGGTGGATCATGGGCAGCGAACCGAACTTGCGGCCGCCCAGGCTGCGGTTGGTCAGCTGCACCTCCAGCAGGGCGCTGCGGCCCTGGGGATCGGCCAGCAGGTCATAGGCCGCCGGGCGCAGCACCAGGTTCTCCAGGGTGATGGCGGCGCTCTGCACCAGGTTCATGGGCCGGATGCCGTGGGCCAGAAAGCGCTCGGTGTTGGCCGGGTTGTTGTCGCGGGCGATGCACTTCTCCACGCCGAACACGCGGCGGGCGATGTCGCAGGCGCGGAAATTGGCCTCATCGTCGCCTGTGACCGCCACCAGCATGTCGTTGGCGTCCAGTCCGGCCCGGCGCAGGCCCGCCGGCCGCGATCCGTCGCTGTGAATGCAGCGCAGGCCCTCACCCTGCGCCTTGCCCACGGACTTGCGGTCGTTGTCCACCAGCACCACCGTCCGGTCCAGCAGCCCCAGCCGCCGGGCCAGGGCCCGTCCGATCTTGCCGGCACCGATGATGATGACCTTCTCGTCACCCAGATCCTTGCGGCGGTGCAACCGGTTGAAGAGCACCGGCGATATGGTGGACGTCAGGATGGCGATGATGATGACGGTGGAGTTGACCTCGTCGGTGATGAGGTCCATCTGCCGGCCGATGGCGCTGGCGGCGACAATGAGGCTCAGCCGGCTGCTCAGCAGGGTGCCGCCGGCGATGGCCTTGCGCAGGCCGTACAGCGGCGCCAACAGGCAGGCCGGCAGCAGCTTGTTGAGAAAAGCGGCCAGCACCAGCAGCGGGATCAGCACCACCATGGCCCGCGAACCGGTGAGGGCGTCCATCCGGAAGCCGATGCCCACCCAGATGAAGAAGATGGGGATGAAGAAGCCGTAGCCGATGGCGTCCAGTTTCATGGACAGGAACGATTCCGTCTTGGAGGAGAAGACCGACAGGATGGCGCCGGCCAGGAACGCCCCCAGGATCACCTCGGCGCCCAGCGATTCCGACAGCACCAGGAACAGGAGCATGATGGCCAGGGAACCGCGGACGCGCAGCTGGCTGGCGGCATGGGCCAGCTCGTTCATGACGAAGGTGAAGAAGCGGATGCGGCTCAGCCACTGGCCGATGCGATAGGCCAGGTAGAACGCCCCGAAGAGCACGAAGACCAGGAGCACCTCCACATGCTCCGACAGGGAGGCGGCGGTCCCGCCCGCCAGGAAGAGGGTCAGGGCCGTCAGCAGGATCATGGTGGCCAGGTCGGACACCAGGGCCGCCACCACCACCGCCTGGCCGAAGGCGTCGCCCAGCAGGCCGCGCTCCTTCAGGGTCGGCACCACCACACCCACCGAGGTGGTGGACAGGATCAGGGTCATCAGCTCCACGTTGGCGATATAGCCATACCGGTGCAGGATCACGCTCACGGCGTACGACAGGGCCAGCGTCCCCAGAAAGATGAGCACGCCGGCGATGAGATTGTTCTTGAGGAGCTTCTTCAGCCGGAACCGGCCGCGCAGCACCGAGCCCAGGTTGATGGCCGAAAAATCGATCTCGTAGCCTGACAGAAACATCAGGAAGGCGAAGCCGAAATGGGCCATGAACTCCAGGATGTCGTGATGCGGATCCACATAATTCAGCACACTCTCGCCGATGACGATGCCCACCAGGATCTCCAGCACCACGCCCGGCACCCGGACGAACCGGATCTTGTTGGCCAGAATGGGTACCACGAAGGCCAACATCGAGACGATGAAGAGGGGCAGATATTCCATGCGAGGCTCAGTCGTTGAGGATAAATATTTTCAGTTTGTCGCCCAATTCCCGGGCCAGGGGCGTGATGCGGGTCTCCGGGGTGACAGCGATGCGCAATCCCTGCCCCGCGGCTTCCTGTACGTCGGATACGGTGACGAAATCATGGATTTCCCATATGTTCCGTGTCTCATCCCGGGTGGACTCCGTCGCGGTCGGCAGGCCCTGGCCGACCTCCTGGAGCGCCTCCCGGACCATCTCGCGGATGGTCTCCCGGTCCACGGCCACCTCCGGTTCGTCCGCCGCGGGATCGGCCGCAGGGGATTGGACCGGCGGGCAGACGGCCGCGCCGGATTCCGCCGCCGTCGCCGCGGCGGCCGGTTCCGCTTTGGCTGTCCCCTCATCCGCCGGCAACGGGAATTCCACCGGCTCCGTTTCGTAAGCCAGGCGCTTGATGTTGATGAGGTGGGTGGCGGTAATGTTGTCGGTGGTGATGTTGTTGCCGAAGGTGCCGCAGCCCAGCGTCAGGGACGGCGTGAGGGCGGTGGAAAGACCGATGGCGCCGTGGGTGCCCGATGTGTTGGCCAGGATGCGGAAGGCCGGTTTCTCCAGGGCGAACTTCATGACCACGTCCCGGTCCCGGGAATGGATGACCAGCGTATGCCCCACCCCGCCGAAGGCCAGGATCGCCATGCATTTTTCACAGCCCTCTTCCCAGCCGTCCACGGTGTAGTAGGCCAGCACCGGTGACAGCTTTTCCATGGAGAGGGGCTCTTCCGGGCCCACCCGGGAGAGCTCCACGATCAGGGCCGTGGTTTCGGCGGGAACCTCCAGTCCGGCCTGGCCGGCGATGGCCGCCGCCGAGCGGCCGACGACGGCCGGATTGATCTTGCCGCCGTCGACCATCCGCGCCGCCAGTTTCAGGGCCTCGTCGGCGGTGCAGAAATACGCGCCCTGGCGGCGGAAGGCCTGCCGAACGGCCTCATCCAGCGGCCGGTCCACCACCACCGCCTGCTCCGAGGCGCATACGGTGCCGTTGTCGAAACACGTGCCGGCCAGGATCCGCCGGACGGCCTGTTCCGGATCGGCCGTCCGTTCCACGAAGGCCGGCACATTGCCGGGCCCGACCCCGTAAGCCGGCTTGCCCGAACTGTAGGCGGCCTTGACCAGGCCGTGGCCGCCGGTGGCCAGGATGACGGAGGTCAGGCGATGATGCATCAGCTCTTCGGTGGTGGCCAGGCTGGAATGGGTGATGCAGCCGATGATGCCCTCGGGCGCGCCCTGTTTCACGGCGGCCTCGTGCAGCAGCTCGGCCGTGCGGCGGATACAGCCCGCCGCTGCCGGATGGGGGGAAAAGACAATCCCGTTGCGGGCCTTGAGAGCGATGAGCGCCTTGTAGATGGTGGTGCTGGTGGGATTTGTGGACGGGATGATGCCGGCCACGACGCCCATGGGCACGGCGATCTCCACCAGACGGGCGTCGGGATCGTCACGGATCACCCCGGCCGTCTTCATGGGCGCGATGGACGCCAGCACGCCGGTAGCGGCGAACCGGTTCTTCAGGATCTTGTCGGCCACCCGGCCGAAACCCGTCTCCGCCACCGCCATTTCGGCCAGTTCGGCGGCCTGCGCCTCGGCGGCGCGGGCCATGGCCGCCACCACGGCGTCGGTTTCGGCCTGGGCGAATTTGGCCATCACCTGCTGGGCCTGGTGCGCCCGGTTCAGCAGATCACGAACCTCCTGCAATGCCATCAGATCGGCGTCCAGCTTCATGCGCGGCCTCTCCCGAAAAAACTTTTCTCTATCTTACCCAATGGTGGGGACTTTTTCCAGCACCTTCTGGCGGTAAAAGGACGGGGATATGCGGACGACGCCAGACGCGTCAGGGCGTGTAATGACGGATGGTCTCCACGAGATCGGCATCGATCTCCAGACGGGCCTGTGAAAAAATGGTCCGCAACAGCACCACCACCCGGTCCCGCGGCCGCAGTTCCTCGATGTGCCCCTCATAACCGGCGAACATCCCGTCACGGACACGGATCTTGTCGCCGGCGGCCATTTTCCGCTCGGGGACGAAATACCCCTGCTCGCCGACACGCTCCTTCAGCCGGCAGATCATCTCCTCGGGCACGGCCAGCGGGCGGTCGGCGAAAGCCACCACCCGGTTGACCCCTGCCAGGTGATTGATGGCGTACAGCCAGCGCTCCGGATCGAACCGGGCGAACACATAACAGGGGAACAGCGGCCGCAGCTGGTACTTGCGCCGGATGCGTGTCCGGATCAGCGGCAGAAAGGTCTCCAGGTCGAGCTGGATCAGCTTGCTGTCGACGTAGTGCTCTTTCTGCCGCTTGGTGTATACGGCAAACCAGCGTTCGCCGGGCGATTCCCGTTCTTTGTCCGTCATGAAAACATGCTCCGTACCCGCCTTCCCCGCCGGAGCCTCACCGGAACCGGCTGCACGATCCATGAAACGATTATATGCAGAACGTCCCATAAATAAAAATGATTTTTTACTTCACCATTGCCCATCCAGATCATATAATAGGGCCCAAAAACATTCCCGGCGATGGCGGCCCATGTCAACAATCGGTGAACTACTCAGACGAAAACGCGAAGAGAAAGGCATTTCTCTCAAGGAGCTGGCCGACAGCACCAAAATCGGCCTCAATTTCCTCCAGGCCATCGAGCGGAACGATTTCAAGAAACTGCCGCGGGGAGTCTATCCCAAACTGTTCGTCCGCTCCATGGCCAAACAGCTGGACCTGGACGCCGACGAGATGGTCCGCCTCTACTACGAACAGGTGGCCAGCAGCGAAACCGTCACCGTGCCGACGACACCCCGCCCGACCGTTACCGCCGTCCGGCCGCAACGCAATACCCGCCTGTCCCTCGTCGTGGCCGTCCTGGTCATCGTCATCCTGCTCATTCTCATTTTCATCATCTACCCGCGACTGAGCCCCCCGCCCGCGCCCGAGTCGGCCCGTCCGGCTTCCCGGCCGCTGGCCGCGCCGGTCCCGTTGCGCGCCGATCCGGCCGCCGACCAGCCGGTGGCACCCGCTGAACCGGCACCCGGGGAGACACCCGCCGGGGCCCCTGCCGTCCCGGCCGAGGAGGAGGCGACGGCCCACGACCGGCTGACCCTGCGCCTGGAAGCCACGGAGCTGTGCTGGATCGATCTGGACCCGGCCGCCGGTGAGGAGCGGGATATCCTCCTCGCCGCCGGCGAATCCTTTTCGCAGACGGTCCGGACGCCGGTCACCCTGACCATCGGCAACGCCGGGGGCATCCGGGTCTACGTCAACGGACAGCCGCTGCGGACGCTGGGCCGCCGGGCGCAGGTGGTGGAGCTGACATTGACCCCCCGCAATTATCCGCAATACGTGCAAAACCGGGAGAAACAGAACTGACATGGCCACCATGAATCCCTTATTGCAGGCCATCAAGAGCGGAGTTGCGCCCGATATGGTCAAGATCGCCGCGGCCAAGGGCTCACTCCCCCTGCCGCCGGAAACCATCCTCGAAGCCCAGGTCTTGCTGGCCGTGGACAAGAGCGAGCAGGTCCGCGAGGAAGCCCTGGCCAGTATACGGAAATATTCGGCCGATGAGCTGTGCGATATTCTCGAGCGGCGGGACATCGCCGCCGACGTGCTCCACTTTTGCGCCGTTCACTTTACCGGCAAACCGGCGGTGGTGGAGAAGGTCCTGCTGCATGCCGGCACCACGCCCCGGACCATCGTCAAAATCGCCCCCATCTGCTCCCAGTCGCTGGCGGAGCTCATCATCGCCAACCAGGTCCGCCTCATCGAGAATCCCGAGATCATCGCCGCCCTGCGGCGCAACACGAACCTGTCGCCCCGCAACATCCGGGCCCTGGATGAGATCGAGGAGCATTTCCTGACCGAGAAACCCGCCGAACTTCCTGAAGAGCCGCCGGAAGAGCTGGCCGTCGACGCCGCCGGGGACGAAGAGAGCGCCCGCACCGGCGAGGACGACGGCGAGGACATGACCCGGCTGCTGCCGACGGAGCCGTCATCGGCCCAGCTGGACCATATCCGGCAAATCGCCGAGGAAGATCCCGACCGTCTGACCCTGTACCAGAAGATGGCCTCCCTGCCGGTCAGCGAGAAGATCAAGCTGGCGATGCTCGGCCGGCGCGAGGAGCGATCCCTGCTCATCAAGGACGCCAACAAGATGGTGGCCCTCAGCGTGCTGGAAAGCCCCAAGGTCAACGAGTCGGAGATTGAAACCTACAGCCAGCTGCGCAACGTCTCGGACGACGTGCTGCGGGTGATCGGCCGCAACCGGGAATGGACCCGCAACCACAAGATCGCCCTCAACCTGGTGAAAAACCCCAAAACTCCGGTCCAGATCTCCACGAGCCTCATGAACCGGCTGACCGTCATGGACTTCAAACTGCTGGTCAAGGACCGCTCCATCCCCGAAGTGATCCGCCGCCAGGCCAAACGGCTGCTGGAGCGCCGCCAGTAGGTTCCCGGCCGCCCGGGGCCAGCCTGTCCGCATGCCGGAATCCGAAATATCATTTGACAATCCCGGTAAGTATTTCTAGAATAAGGATGATTTTTGTCCGGAACCGTGGATGATGAAATTCTGTCGCTTACTGATGCTGATCGGGTTGCTGGGAATACAGGGCACCTTTTTCCTGGCCGAAAAATTCTATTCCTATTACAACCGCTTCAATCAGCTGGTCTTCTCCAATCATCGCCCTCTCGATGCCGATGCCGGCGAAGTGAAGGAGATGGAGATCCGGCGGGATCAGCCCTATCAGCTTCAGTTCGATGAGGATCGGTTCAACCGGTTCGATGAGCTGATCCAGAAGCACAGCCAGCGCACGGGCGTGGATTTCAATCTCATCAAAAGCATCATCCTGGTGGAATCCAATTTCAATCCCCGGGCCGTTTCCCCCAAGGGCGCCCAGGGCCTGATGCAGCTCATTCCCGACACGGCCAAACGGTTCAATGTCGTCGATGTCTTCAACCCCGACGAGAATATCCGGGGCGGCTGCGACTATCTGAAATATCTCATCGAACTCTTCGAAGGCAATCTCGAACTGGTGCTCTCCTCCTACAACGCGGGGGAAAACCTGGTGAAACGAATCCAGCGGGTCCCCAACTACCGGGAAACGCGCAATTACGTGAGCAAGATCATCCAGATCTACGGCCGCGCCAGCACGTCCCTCGAATCGTTCACCGTCATCACGCCCGGCGCCAAATTCTTCAAATACATCGATGAGAACGGGGTGATCACCTTGTCCAACATCGATCCGCCGAAGGGGGCAAAACCCGTCAGATAAATGGTTTCCGCCGGTTACCCATCCCTGAAACGAGGACAGCATGTGTGGCATCATCGCGTATATCGGTGACAAGAACTCCATCCATATCCTGATGGAAGGCCTCAAGCGCCTGGAGTACCGCGGCTACGATTCCTGCGGCCTGGCCGTCATGGCCAACGATGCCCCCTTTGTCGTAAAAACCACCGGGCGCATCATCAATCTCGAGAAAAAACTGGCCAATATGGACATCCCCAGCCGCATGGGCATCGCCCATACCCGCTGGGCCACCCACGGCAAACCGTCCGAGGAGAACGCCCACCCCCACTTCAACCGCGATCACACCATTTTCGTCATCCACAACGGCATCATCGAGAATTACGCCATTCTCAAGCGGGAACTGCTGAAGCTGGGCTACACCTTCTCCTCCGAGACGGACACCGAGGTCATCGCCCATCTCATCGAGGAGTTTTACGAGGGGGACCTGCTGCCGGCCGTCATCAAATGCCTCGACAAGATCACGGGCACCTTCGGACTGGCCGTGTTCCACGCCGACGAGCCGGACAAAATCGTCCTGGCCCGGCGGGGTTCGCCCCTGGTCATCGGTCTGGGGCGCAACGAGATGCTGGCCGCCAGCGACGTCAACGCCATCCTGCGCCATACGGACAACGTGATCTACCTGGATGACGACGAAGTGGCGGTCATCCACCGCGACGGCTTCCAGATCATGTCCCTGACCCAGGAGACCGTGTACCGCACCCCCGAAAAAGTGGAGTGGCAGATCACCGACACGGAAAAGAACGGCTACCCCCACTACATGCTCAAGGAGATCTTCGAACAGCCGGAGACGGTGCTCAACGCGTTCCGCGGGCGGATCATCCCCGAGGAGGGAGTCAGCAAGCTGGGCGGGCTGGAGCCGGTCATCGAGCAGCTGAAGCGGATGAAACGACTCATCGTCGTGGCCTGCGGCACGTCCTACCACGCCGGCCTGCTGGGCCAGTACATGTTCGAAAAGATGACCGACGTCGACGTGGACGTGGAGATCGCCAGTGAATTCCGCTATCGCAACGTTCATCCCCATGACGGCACCGTCGTGCTGGCCATCAGCCAGTCGGGCGAAACGGCCGACAGCATCGCCGCCCTGCGCGAGGCCCGCCGCAAGGGGGCGCTGACGCTGGGTCTGGTGAACACGGTGGGCTCCACCATCGCCCGCGAGACCGTGGCCGGGATTTACAACCATGCCGGCCCGGAGATCGGCGTGGCCTCCACCAAGATCTTCACCTCGCAGGTTGTGATCCTGGCATTGTTCGCCCTGCTGCTGGGGCGCTACCAGAAGCTCTCCATGACGGACGGCGCCGGCATCATCCGCGCCATCCAGCAGCTGCCCGGGCAGATCTCGCGCATACTCGACCAGGCCGACCACATCCGCGCCATCGCCCAGAAATACTACAAATACGATTCTTTCCTGTTCATCGGCCGGATGTACAACTACCCGACCGCCCTGGAAGGCGCGCTGAAACTCAAGGAGATCAGTTATATCCATGCCGAGGGATATCCGGCCGGCGAGATGAAGCACGGCCCCATCGCCCTGGTCTCACCCCAATGCCCGGTGGTGGCGGTCTGCCCCCGGGACAGCATCTACGAGAAAACCGTCAGCAATATCAAGGAAGTCGAAGCCCGCAGTGCCAACATTATCGCTGTTTGCCATGAGGATGACGACAAATTGCCGGAAATCACACCCGATATCATCGAGGTTCCGGCCACGGTGGAATTCCTGAACCCGATCCTCTGCAACATTCCGTTGCAGCTGCTAGCCTATTATTGCGCCCTTTACCGGGGCTGCGAAATCGACAAGCCACGGAACCTGGCCAAGAGTGTCACCGTGGAATAGATCCCGGGAGGTTGTTTTGTCCGAGACCGACATCAAGGGAGTCATCGTGGCCGCCGGCTACGGAACCCGTTTTCTGCCCGTGACCAAGACCGTCCCCAAGGAAATGCTGCCGCTGGTGGAGACCCCCTCCATCCAGTTTATCGTCGATGAATTCATCGCCGCCGGCATTCGCGATATCCTGATCATCACCAGCCGGCGCAAGAAAGTGCTGGAGGACTATTTCGACAAGGAGATGGAGCTGGAGAGCGTCTTCCGGGAGGAGAACGCCACGGCCAAGCAGGCCAAAATCGTGCCGCCGGACATCAATGTGTTCTTCGTCCGGCAGCTAGAAATGAAAGGCACCGCCCACGCCCTGAGGCTGTGCGAGCCGTTCACCGGCGACGCGCCCTTTGTGGTGGCCTATCCCGATGACATCATGATGAACGAAACCCCTTGCAGCCTGGACCTCATCCGGACCTGGCAGCGGACGGTCAGCGATGGGCAGCCCCACGGCTGCAGCGTCCTGTCGGTCATCGACCTCGGCGACGAGGACGTCTCACGGTACGGCGTCGTGGATCCCGAACGGCGCGGGGACCTCACCTATGTCCGCCGGATGGTGGAAAAGCCCCCGCCGGGCGAGGAACCGAGCCATCTCGTCTCCCTGGGCCGCTATCTCTACACCCCCGAGATCTATCCCGTGCTGCGCCGGCAGATGGACCTGCCGCGCGAGGGGGAATATTACCAGACGGAACCCATCAACGAGCTGGCCGGCCGCGGCAAGGTGGTCTGCGCCGAGTTCACCGGCACCCGCTACGACACCGGCGAACCGCTCGGCTACCTGAAAACCGTGGTCAGTTACGCCCTGCAACGAGACGACCTGCGCGACGATTTCATGCAGTTTTTGGAAACCATCATCGCTGAAAAGAAGAGGACGGAATGAACCAGCTGTTATCCGCCATCACCTCCCGCCAGGCCCGCATCGGCGTCATCGGGCTGGGCTATGTCGGCCTGCCCCTGGCGGTGGAGTTCGCCGCACGGGGGTTCCATGTCACCGGATTCGACGTGGACCGTCAGAAGATCGGGCAGCTGCGGCAACACCAGAACTACATCCAGGATGTAGATGATGAAGTCCTGGCCCGGCAGGTCGCCGACGGCCGGCTGGAGGCAACCACCGATTTCGCCCGCATCCGCGACATGGATTGCATCAGCATCTGCGTACCCACACCCCTGCGCAAGACCAAGGATCCGGACCTGTCCTTCATCATCGCCGCCGTGCAACAGGTGCGGGAGTATCTGCACCCCGACATGCTCATCGTCCTGGAAAGCACCACCTATCCCGGCACCACCGACGAGCTGATTCTGCCGGAAATCACCACCCCCGAATACCGGATCGGCGAAAACATGTTTCTGGCGTTCTCGCCAGAGCGCGTCGATCCCGGCAATCCGGTGTTCAAGACCCACAACACGCCCAAGGTGATCGGCGGCACCACCCCCCGCTGCAGCGAAATGGCCCACGCCCTCTACAGCCAGATCATCGACGACGTGGTGCTGGTCAGTTCGACACGGGCCGCCGAGATGGTGAAACTGCTGGAAAACACCTTCCGGGCCGTCAATATCGGCCTGGTCAACGAAATGGCGGTGATGTGCGACCGCCTGGGCGTCAACGTGTGGGAGGTGATCGATGCGGCGGCCACCAAGCCGTTCGGTTTCATGAAATTCTATCCCGGACCGGGACTGGGCGGGCACTGTATTCCCATCGATCCCCACTACCTGAGCTGGAAACTGAAAACCCTGAACTATAACGCGCGGTTCATCGAGCTGGCCGGCGACATCAATTCCCACATGCCGGATTTTGTCGTCCAGAAACTGGGCCAGGCCCTGAATCACCAGCGAAAATGTTACAACGGCAGCCGGATCCTGCTGCTGGGCATCGCCTACAAACGGGACGTGAACGATCTGCGGGAATCGCCGGCCCTCGACCTGCTGCACCTGCTGCAAACCCAGCAGGCGGAGGTTTATTACCATGATCCGTACATTCCCGTCGTGCAGGATCATGAGCTGAACCTCCGGTCGGTGGTCCTCGAGGAAAATATCTTTGATGATACCCGTTTCACCGAAAAGGTCCTGCTGCCGCCCGATCCCGTTCTTCTCTCGCTGCGGCAGCTGGACGCCGTGGTAATCGTCACGGATCACGGCTGTTACGAATCTGCAAAACTCATTGACTCCATTGGCGAAAACGTGATACTATTCGATGCCCGGAACATGATCAGGGACACGAATCTCACGAACGTATACCGGTTATAGACAACGTGGCGACGTCAGCGATACGGATGATCCGGGTATATCCGCCAGACTGATGGAGAAGGCAATGAATTTCCGCGTCATCCTCTGCACGATACTGTTGACGGTTGTCAGCTTATCGGCCGTGGCCCAGACCACGCCCCCTCCGTCCATCGCGCAGCAGGAGAACACCGAACTGGATAATCAGAAACTGGAAGTGCTTCGTCAACGGAGTTCGTTCATCACCGACTATCTGCTCGGACCCGGCGACATCATCGACATACAGGTACTCGGCGTTCCCGAACTGACCAAAAAACTGCAGATCAACCAGGCCGGAGAGATTCTGCTCCCCTTTGTGGAAGCGGTCAGGGTGGACGGCCTGACCATCTTCGAATTGCAGAAGAAACTGGAATCCCTGCTGTCCCAGACCGTACTCCGCGACCCCCATGTCAGCGTCACCATCCAGGAATACCGGTCCCAGCCCATCCACTTGCTGGGCGAAGTGAACTCTCCCGGAACCTACCAGCTCAAGCACGCCATGCGGGTGGTGGACGTGCTCTCCCTGGCCGGCGGCTTTTCTTCGGCGGCCGGCGACACCTGCACCATCACCCGCAGCCTGAACGACGGATCGACGCAGCGGATCGAGATCAACCTGCGCGAACTCCTGGACGGCCAGGATTTCAGCCAGAACATCTCCGTCATGGCCGGGGACATCATCCATGTCAGCAAGCGGGTGATCCGTAATTTTTACGTGCTCGGCGACGTCGGCCAGCCGGGCGCCTACCCGTTGGCCCCGGACAAGGACGTCCGCTTCAGCGAAGCCCTGTCCACGGCCGGCGGCTACCTGAAAACCGCCAAGCTGGGCGACACGAAACTGATCCGGGTCCAGGAGAACGGCCAGCGTACCATGGTCGCCCTCGATGTGAAAGACATCCTGAGCGGCAAGGCACCGGATCCCCTGATCCAGGAAAACGACCTGATTTTCATCCCCAATTCACGTACCAAAGCGTTGGGCCAGAGCCTGCTGAACAATGCCACCGGCATATTCATCCAGCCTCTGGTCTGGGCCCTGATCCGATAAAGGTGAGCGAGTTGAAAAACCATCAATTGCCTGTGATACCAGATCCCGATCACCAGCGATCGCTGCCGGCCCTGCTGCAGAGCGGGCAATTGCAGCTTTCCGCGCCGATGGAGGAAGAAGGGGTTCACCTCATCGATTACTGGCGGATCATCCTCAAGCGGAAATGGGTGATCCTGCTGTGCTTTCTCATCGCCACCGTGACCGTTTTCATCGCCAACATGAGGATGACGCCCATTTACCGGGCCACGGCCACCATCAAGATCGCGCCGGAACAATCCAACATCCTGCCCTACAAGGATGTGGTCGCCGATTCGGCCGGCTGGGCCGCCCGGGACGAATACGTCCAGACCCAGCACCGCATCCTGCGCAGCAAATCCCTGGCCGACCGGGTGATCCACGCCATGCACCTGGACGAGGATATCCGCTTCATCGGCCGAAATGAACCATCTTTCTTCGATGAACTCCAATCCACGGTCGCGGGGTGGTTCTCGCCCGACGGTGAGGAGAGCGACAAACCGGCCGCCGCACCCGCGCCCGTGATCCAGTCGCAGTATTCGCCCCTGGTGGGCGCGTTTCTGGGCGGCCTGGAGGTGGATCCGGTCCGCGACACCCAGCTGGTCCAGGTGAGCTTCAACTCACCCGATCCCCACCTGGCCTACGAAGTCATCAACACCTTTGCCAACGAATACATCCAGCACAATTTCGAAACCCGCTACCAGGCCACCAACCAGGCCACGGATTTCCTGCAGAAGCAGATCACCCAGTTGCAGGCCCGGCTGGAAAAATCCGAGGAGAACCTCATCCATTACGCCCGCGACAAGAACATCATGGTCCTGGACGAGCAGCAGGACGTGGTGTTCCAGAAACTGTCGGAGCTCAACGCCGCCCTGACCGCCGCCCAGTCGGAACGGATCAAGAAGGAGTCCCTCTACAAGATCGCCACCTCCATCAAGGACCCGATGGCCAATTTTCCCAACATGCTGCGCAACAGTGCCATCATGGAGCTGGAACGGGAACTGGCCCAGCGCCAGCAGGAATACGCCAGGATGTCCTCCACCTTCAAGGACGAGTGGCCGGAAATGAAGGCCATGACCCTCCAGATGGAGGAGACGGAAAAGCAGCTCCGCCGGGAAAAACAGGAAGCCATCACCAATACCATCACCGAGTACGAAACTGTGCGGCAGCAGGAACGGCTGCTGCAGGAAGCCTTCGAGATACAGAGCGAGTTGTCCAACGCCGTCAAGGAGCATCTCATCCAGTACAACATCCTCAAGCGCGAGGTGGAGACCAACAAGAACATCTATGAGGGGATGCTGCAGCGTCTCAAGGAGGCCTCCGTGGCCACCGGTCTCAAGTCCAGCAACATCGAAATCGTCGACCGGGCCGAGTTTCCCGGCGCCCCGGCCAAGCCGAAAAAGACCATGAACCTGTTGCTGGGCATGATCGTCGGCCTGCTGGTGGGTGTCGGTATGGCCTTTTTCCTGGAGTATATCGACAATACCATCAAAACGCCCGAGGAGGTGGAGACCCTGACCTCCCTGCCCGCCCTGGGGCTCATTCCCTCCCAGTTGCCCAACGACATCCGGGAAGGGCGAGCTGCCAGCAATACCAGCCTCATGCTGGCCCAGCAGAGCCGTGAAGAACGGCGCCAGCTGGACCTGACCGTCCATCTGGACCCGTCGTCCTCCATCGCCGAAGCCTACCGCTCCCTGCGGACGTCCATCCTGCTCTCCAATCCGGATGCGCCGCCCCGCACGTTCCTCTTTACGTCACCGCGTCCCAAGGAAGGGAAAACCACGGCCTCCCTCAACACCGCCATCGCCCTGGCCAAAATCGGCAAACGGGTGGCCCTCATCGATCTCGACCTGCGCAAGCCGCGTGTGCACAAGGTTTTCGGCATCGACAGCCAGCAGGGGATGAGCACCTTCCTGGCCGGCACGTCGGACCTGGCGCCCCTCATCCAGCAGACGGAGATCGACAACCTGTTCGTGATTCCGGCCGGCCCCATTCCACCGAATCCGGCCGAGTTGCTCTCTTCGCTGCGGATGCATCAATCCCTGGAGCTGCTCAAGGAATACTTCGACCACATCGTGATCGATACGCCGCCCCTGCTGACCGTGGCCGACGCGCGCATCCTCTCCAATCTCCTTGACGGGGTCATCCTGGTGGTCCGCAGCGGTGACACGCCGCGGCAGATCCTGCTGCAGGCCCAGAAAAGTCTGCAATTGATTAAAGCGAAAATTCTTGGTATCCTGATAAATGACGCAGATCTGACCAGTGCCGATTATTATTATTACTCAAAGTATTACTATTACTATTCCGAAGAGGAAGGCCGGAAAAAGATGAAAAAGCGGAAACGCCGCAAAGCGACACCGAAGTCCGCCTGAAAGTCTTCGGGGGAGGTAGGAGTGAAAAAAGGTGCACGGATCATATTCTTCTTGCTGGGCCTTGGCGCCCTGGTGGGGGCCGCCGCCCCGGCTGCGCCGGCCGGTCAGCTGATTGCGGGGGGCGAGGCGCGGGTGAACGCGGTGTGGATGCCGCGGGGGGCGACGGTTTTCACGGGCGACGAGGTGCTGGCCGGGGAGACGTCGACGG
>Ga0209164_1000687_pt1 | contig 64456 bp, 51 predicted proteins | sample MTBNYHSulfiMetaG_FD_187458 | JGI IMG/M metagenome (GOLD analysis project Ga0209164, IMG submission 187458) | Enrichment culture microbial communities from rom New York Harbor, USA that are MTBE-degrading - MTBE-NYH (New York Harbor Sulfidogenic)... | ecosystem: Environmental > Aquatic > Marine >... | reverse complement strand
GGGACGGCTTAAAAGATCAAAATCCAGAAATTTGCTCGAACGGCTAAGAGATTATGAGCAAGATACGCTCAGGTTCATGGATAACCAACATGTTCCGTTTTCCAATAATCTGGGTGAAAATGATATCCGCATGACAAAAGTTCAACAAAAAATATCAGGGTGTTTTCGTTCTATGGACGGATCACACATGTTTTGCCGCATTCGAAGTTATTTGTCCTCTTGTCCAAAACAACGAGTCAAGGCAAGCCGTGCTTTGGAGGTCTTGTTTAACGGCAAGTTGCCAGATTTTGTTGTGTCGTCACCATGAAAGAGCAAAATACGCTGAATAGTTACGAATAATTAAACTAAATCCAAACGACTTTATCAACAAAAATAATATTCTCCTTTGTTCAGCTTTTTTAAAAAAATGCAATTTTTTTTCAAAAAAACTTCTCCGGTTGTGACCGTATATGTCAAACCCGTGTGCTATGATACCCAGCAACTAACATCCAATATCCAGCATTAAGTATCCAGTATTCAGAATACAGCGTCCGTTTTCCTTTGACTTAATAAAGCAGTTGTGTGTAAACAGGATTTGGCAGTATTTCCCAATCAAGTCTCTTCTTTCAACCCCAAGAGGGGGAAAAGAGGATCTGAAATGGTTTCTGAGCGCACAAAACCCCGTTACTCCGAACAGATGGAGAGCGGGGTTTTGTATTCCAGGGTCAGGGAAGAGAACATAAAGACCACTGACCGTGTCACGCAAAAAACCGGGTTATCGCCTTTTCGAACGAGTTATTTGGTTTCTTACGGACCTCCCAGCATACTGTTTTCTGAACAATCTGGAGATCTGTGAAGTGGTAGGCAAGGAGACACGCATGACCCACTTCTGGGCAAAAACTTCTGCAGATGGGATGCCCGGCATTTCAGTTTTTGAACATATGATGAATGTTGGATGTGTTGCGTGTTGTATTGCGGAAACCTCATCGGAAATCCTTGAGCGGTTTCATTTGCAGCCATCTGTGGTTGGCGCACTTGCAGCTCTTCATGATCTTGGGAAGATTTCTCCAGGCTTTCAGCGGAAGTGTGAGGAATGGCTCAAGGAGAACGATCTGGTAACAATTGCCCGCAATGGCTGTTGGGATACCGCCATGGAAACGGATCATGGAAAGGTATCCCACGCCGCAATTCAGACCTTTCTTCTCGAAAACGGCATTGACCCGAAGACAGCCAAGTATCTTTCAACTGTGCTCGGTGCACATCATGGTCGCCTGAACCCTCCAAATGATCGCGGATACCGGCCGCAAAAGGCGATTGCTGAAGCTCATAGCCATATTGACTGGAATATTGAGCGTATGGCGAATGCGAGAATGGTTTGGGATCGCTTTATAGAAGGCCGTATCCCTTTTTCATTATCAGATACTTCACCTTCGCTTTGGTGGCTTGCCGGACTCACTTCTGTTGCCGACTGGATCGGTTCAGATGAAAGATTCTTTCCATCCAACCATACTGAAAAACCAATCAATAAAACCGATGCTGTGATACATGCTCTCGATATAATAGGTTTTCGGAAAACTGAAATTGTTCCAGGCCTTTCATTTCACGATTTATTCCATGATTCAGAAGAACCTGAAAAAAAATGGGTCTCTAACGAGATGCAGGAAAAGACACTTGCCACAGTTTGCGGTCCGGGGGTCTATGTTGTCGAGGCCCCAATGGGGATGGGTAAGACCGAAGCGGCACTGTGGTCGGCCTATAATTTGCTTGCTTCGGGAAAAGCTACAGGTATTTATTTCGCTCTTCCCACCCAGGCGACAAGTAACCGTATCCATCTACGAATGACTAATTTTCTGAGCCGAATTGCCCCGGAAAATCCTGCAAACCGTCTCATTCATAGCAATTCCTGGCTCATGGAAAATGACTGTGTAATTCACCCGACAGCGACCGATAAGCAAGGGGCGTCTTTTGATGATGCACGAATGGGTCGGGACTGGTTTGCATCGGCAAAGCGAGCCCTAATTGCTCCTTTTGGCGTTGGCACGGTTGACCAGGCTCTTCTTGGTGTGGTGGCGGCAAAACATTTCTTCGTTCGCCACTTTGCCCTTGCAGGAAAGGTGGTGATTATCGATGAAGTGCATTCGTATGACCTTTATACCGGTACGCTTATTGACAAGCTGATTACAACTCTTGAAGGGTTGGGCTGTACCGTAATTGTTCTGTCCGCCACCCTTTCGGGAAAGCGGCGGGCGCAAATTGTCTCTCACCCGGAAGATGCTGAAGGTGAGGGCGGACAACCCTATCCTCTCATCACAGGACGTAACGAAGGTCGTATGCTCAAACCGGTCGCAGCAGCGCCGCCAAAGTCACGAACCGTCAAAATCGATTTTATTACCCGGGAAAATGCCGATAAGGAGGCGATTATGGTTGCCAGAAACGGTGGCGTTGTAATCTGGATATGCAACACCATTGATGCAGCCCAGAAACAGTATCGACGGTTTCCGGAATCGATAAAAAAAGAGTTCCCGATCGGCCTGCTCCATTCCCGGGTTCCCTTCTGGCTGCGTGAGGAACTGGAAAAGGAGTGGATGGAACGACTTGATAAAGATGGAAAAACAAGGTGCGGCTGTATTCTTTCCTCCACTCAGATCGTAGAACAGAGCGTGGATCTCGACGCTGATCTATTGATTAGCGAATTGGCTCCCACCGACATGCTCTTGCAACGTCTTGGGCGGCTGTGGCGGCATGAACGGGAACAGCGTCCGGTGGATGAAGCTCGACTTTGCATTATTAAAGAGGAAAAGAGTCTTGAAGAGTTTAAAAGCATGCAACCAAAGGCGATAATAAAAGCACTCGGAAGCAAGGCATATGTGTATGCCCCGTTTGTCCTTTTACGCACTCTTGAAATATGGAAAAAGCAAAGCAAGGAGCAGGGCGGGGTATCTATCCCATCCCAAATTCGGCAGTTGATTGAATCGACCTACCAGGAACGAAAAAACGAACCCGATTCGTGGTGCCAGCTCTTCAATGATTGGTTTGGAACGGAGTCGGCAAAAAAAATAATTGCCTTTCGTAACTGTAATCTCTGGCAGGTGGCACTAGAAGATGAAGAAGGCGTCCAGACCCGTCTTAATGAAATGCCCACGGTTCCCGTGGTTTTGTGTCAAAGTTTAAACAAACAGGAAGCTGTTTTTATTGACGGCTCATCAGTGAACCTCGAAGGTGATAAGTTTCGACTTACCACTGCTCAGGGGATTCACAAGAACCTGGTTAAAGTTCCGGAATACTGTTTCGACAATATTGAGCCGTGTCCCTTTTTTACTACCTATCTCTACGGGAAGCAGAGTGTAGGAGTTATTGAGGAGAATGACATTGTCAAAGTGAGCGGGCTAAAAGAAGGAATCGAACTATTCTATTCTAACGAATTTGGACTCATCATCGAAAAATCGTCTTGAAAGGAGGGAACATGAATGTTGCTTTTGATCCATGGATACCAGTGGTAACCACACCAGGCCAACGAAAACTTGCGAGCTTAAGTAAGGTTCTATCCGAAGGGGAAAAATTCGCTGATCTTGCAGTTCGCCCACATGAACGGGTTTCCCTGATGCGTCTTTTCCTTTGTGTCGCTCATGCCGCATTAAATGGACCGAAAGATTACGACGAATGGTGCGACGCGCCGAAACGGTTGCCTGAAGCAACGCGAAAGTACTTGAGAGAGTGGAAAGATTCGTTCGAATTGTTCCATCCCAAAAAACCGTGGTTGCAGGTAGCGGAATTAGAGAATCTTCCATCTGACAAAGGAGATAAATCTGACGAAAATAAGGCTTGGTCAACACTAAATAAAATATGTTTTACACGGGCCAGCGGGCACAACTCAACACTTTTTGACCATGCATCAAATGAAAGAATAGCAACCGAGTATGCTACTGAAGAAATCGCTCTTGACCTACTAACTTTTCAAAATTTTTTTGTAGCTGGCGGCAAAGCATCATCAAGGCTTTGGGGAAGTATCGAGATGAAGAATCCTACCAACCCTAAAGGAGGTCCATGCTCCGGAAAATCCGTTTTATTTACATTCTTACGAGGGAAAAATATTTTTGAATCTATACATATGAACCTGAATACATATGAAGATTTGAAATTGCTTTATGGGGAATCTCCGGACTTGATTGGAAAACCGATATGGGAAATGCCTATCAAATCGCCTGCCGAGGACGGGGCAATACGTAATGCAACGAAAACGCACCTTGGAAGGCTGGTCCCACAAACCAGAATTCTTAGAGTCAATGAAGATTGTAAAAGTGTTTTGCTCGGCGCTGGTTTTCTATACCCAAAATTTCAAGATGAGAAAAACACCTTTTATCCTGACTTATTCGCCACCATTGTTTTAAACAAGAACGGAGAGCGCGAATTGTTGTCTGCAAGACCCAATAGTTCTGTATGGAGAGAACTGCATTCCCTGACTGTACGCAGGAAGAATGCTTCAGGTCCTAACCGTGGACCTCTTTGTCTGCTGAATATTCCTGAAACCAGTTCTTGCGACATTATTGTGAATGCAATGATAACCAACCCAAAGCAGGCAGCAGAAATTGTTAACCTTATTGAATCGGTTTTTCATCTCCCATCGCAACTTCTCACGTCCGTAGGAACCTTAACCTATGAATCGGAGGTAAAAATATCTGAAACATGGGCCAGTCAATTGGGTTCGGCTGTTGAAGTATATCGTAGAGAAATAGATCATGATTGGGAAAACAGGCTGAAAAGAGCTATGCAGGGAAAGTGGGAGTTGAAATCTAAACTGTATTCCAAGGCTACCATCCAATACTGGACAATGGTTGAAAAAAATCTTTTTCTCCTGATGAACCACATTGAAGCCATCGGCACCGATGCCGCTATACCGACCCGTGAGGCATGGCGGAAAATGCTCTTTTCTGCAGCATGTGAAGCTTACCGCCTTGCCTGCGGGCAGGAGACATCACGGCAGATGCGCGCTTTTGCAAAAGGATGGCAGAAACTTACATCAAAAAAAAATGAGCGTAAATCAGGTTCACCAGAAACCAAGGAGGTATAAATATGAGTCGACTACTCGAAAAACTCCGCAAGTACAAAGATGACCGGGGAATGATGGCCAACCTTCGATGCGTACTTGTGGGAAACAAAAGGCACCGTGCCTGGCCTGCATTGAATCGTTTGGGGGTTGAGATCAAAGACGATGATTCGGCATATATTGCCGGGCTCTTCGCCACACATCCTGAAGAGGCATCCATCGGTAATTTCGGCACGACCTGCAAGGCGATTGAGCAACGGCGGCATGAAAAATCAAGCGATGACAATAAGTTGACACCGACCGAACGGAGGTTTCAGCATTTGCTCACAGCAGAAAAGGGGCCTGAGTTACACGGCCGAGTACTGAGGATGGTACTCATGGCAAAATCACAAGAGGTGTGTGTCAATTACGAACGGCTGGAAACCGACCTGAAATTTTGGAACGATCGGACCAAAACCGATTGGGCATCCACTTTTTGGGCGCAAGGTGCCGCGCCAATGCCCGAGGAGGAACTATGAGCTGGCTTGCACGTTTAGAAATTGATGCGGAAATCGCCTATAATGAGAGGATTTCAGACAGCTACGCCTGGCATAAAATGATATGGGAGAGTTTTCGTGATTCACCAGATGCCAAGCGGGAGTTCCTGTGGAGGATCGATCAGATAGAAGGCGCTTTTCGGCTTTGGATTCTTTCCCAGATAAAACCTTCGCGACCCCAATGGTGCCTGTCTGATAGTTTTGCCCTCAAGGAAATTAACCCCTCGTTTCTTTTTCACAGGCACTATGCCTTTGACCTGCGGGCCAATCCCACAAAATGTATCGTTCAACGGGACGCCAATGGAGTTCGAAAGCATCAAGGCAAACGCATTCCCTTGGTGAAACGTGATGAGCTAAGTGCTTGGCTTGAGCGGAAAGGCAAAGTGAGGTGTAAGGATAAGGAAACAGGATTAGATGTCCCTGGTGGATTTCAAATCGTAAAAGAAAAATCGCTCGAAATAAGTCCGATGTTGAAAAACCATTTTCGTAAAAAAGGGCAATCTGGCTACCACGGTGGGGTACAATTTCGCGGGACTCTGGAAGTGACTGATTCGGAAAAATTTATCAAAACGTATTACTCTGGTATCGGCAGCGCCAAGAGCTTCGGTTTTGGGCTGCTGTTACTTGCCCCAATAAATTTGTAAATACAACAAAACTATAAGGAGGATAATAATGAAACACATGGAATTGCACATTCTTCAATCCGTCCCTGTTGCCTGCCTCAACCGTGATGATCTCAATTCACCCAAGACGGCAGTCTTCGGCGGCGTCCAGAGGGCGCGTGTGTCGAGTCAGTCTTGGAAGCGGGCAATTCGCGAGATGGCAAAAGAGATGGATACCTCAAAGTTCAATGGAAACCGATCCAGACGCATGGTTTATGAACTATCAAAGAAACTTGAAGCCAGACAAATTGCGAAAAACATTGCGAAAATCATTGCTGAGCAGGTCGCTGATATCGTTGAAACGTTAGATTCAAAACTCGATGCTGACGGTTTCAAAAAGATCAAGACGCTGATGTTCTTCTCCGATGCAGAATATGATGCGATTGCAAATGCGGTCACGAGTGACGTTAAGATATCGGCTGAAAAAGTTATGAATTCCTCAAATGTAATCGAAACTGTTAAGGAAGAAATGAAAAAACTTGATGGGGAAGATAAAGAAAAAAAACAAGAGGAGAGAAAGAAACATCTGGAACAACTGGAAAAGCAATTGAAAAAAGATGAAGCTGCGCTATTGAAAGCTTTTAGTGACAAGTCAATTAGAGCTGCTATAAAATCCGCTCAACTAAAAGATGCTGCTGACATTGCCCTTTTTGGACGGATGGTTGCCAACGATCCCTCTTTGACCGTCGAAGCGGCCTCGATGTTTTCCCATGCTCTTTCGACCCACAAAGTTGACAATGAGATAGATTTCTTCGCAGCTGTGGATGATCTGCAACCCAAGGAAGAAACCGGTGCTGGCATGACCAGCACCCTGGAGTTCAACTCTGCAACCTACTACCGTTTTGCGGCCATCAACCTTGATATGGTTGCAGATGAAGAACATCTGGCAAGCATGACTCGTGAAGAGCGGCAAAGTGTAGTTCGCACATTTGTCGAAGCAACGGTCAAGGCTATTCCCGGTGCTCGCAAGAACACCATGAATAGCAATACCCTTCCTGACTATGTACTTGGCGTCATAAGGGAAAAAGGGCATCCAATTCAGTTGGTTAATGCCTTTGAGAAGCCGATTAAATCTACTCAAGGGTATGTTATTGAATCGATAAAGCGACTGAATGCTGAATATTCGGATCTAAAGGAAACTTGGGGTATTGAGGGATCTGCAAAGATAACAATCAAAAATTCTTTGAGGGATAAATTCAATGGGAAACCGAATAAGAAGCCTGAGGACAAGTCTGTAGTAAATACTATTGCTGGATTAGAGGTGGTTTCTTTGAAAAAACTTGTTGAAGAGGTGGTGAAACATGTTATCTGATAAAAGCTTTCTGGCACTATATCTGAAGGGCCCCCTCCAATCCTGGGGATTCGACAGCCAGTACAACCGCCGTAATACCGGCCTGATGCCGACCAAGAGTGCCATCGCCGGGATGTGCTGTGCCGCGCTCGGATATCCCCGTGGAAGTGACAAGGAGCATGAGTACCTATCCTGCTTCGGCAAGGTACGGATGACTGCCATCGCAATCCCTTGGAATGTATCCAAAAAGGAACTACCGGTTCGACGGTTGCAGGACTTCCATACTGTACAGAATACGAGGCGAGCGAGTGGATCGATTAACAAAGATTGCGTCCTAACCTATCGCCAATACCTGATGGATGCAGCCTTTGGTATCCTTTTAGAAGGAGATACGGTTCTTTTAGGTGAAATCGCCACCGCTCTTGCTGATCCGAAATGGGGTATATGGCTCGGACGCAAGACATGTATTCCTTCAACACCAGTACTTACGGGCCTGAAGGAAAATTTGGACGATGTGTTGGGGCTCGTGAAAAAAGACCGGGACGAAGCGCTACGTCTCATCATCGGTGAAAAACCACTCGAATCGTTCACACGACAGGAAGAGGGCGCCACCTTTGCTGAGGGAAAGGATACGCTTCCAGATGTGCCGGTGTCGTTTGCCATAGAGAGGCGGCTGTTCTCGCCGAGAAGGGTGAAAATGTGGCAAGGGACAGGACGCGCCTGATGCCCGAAGGCTATAGACATCCTTTAATTTTTTGCCTCATCCTACAATCAGGTTGAGGTATGGATTTCTTCATAGTAGCAAATATTAAAAGCAGGCAGCATTTAGTTTATATTATTTCGATTTCCTGGATTCTGCACAAGGAAGCTTTTATAACTACAGAACCAGACGCTTTTAGAGGAGTTCCTCTAAGCGGCATTGGCCCAGCCAAGGCTTTCCGGTGCGGGCGCATGCTGGTGCGCAGGATTTGACTTTTTGTATTTTGGCAATCCCTACGTGATACTGATGATGCTTATGTCTGTGTAAGGTGGAGAGATTAGCGTTAACCTAACCCAAACCGGCACGCAACCTATCCTCCAAATAGATTCGTGAGGTTCTGATCCAGGCCCGCTCAAGGGTATGGCGGGCCGTCAATTTCGAAATGCTGACCTCCTATTGGGAGATCGGTCGATTGATCGTGGAACAGGAGCAACGAGGCGAGGTGCGGGCAGAGTATGGTAAACGCCTGATCCATGAGCTTTCCATGAGACTTACAGGTGAATTCGGCAAGGGGTTTGACAAGTCCAACCTTTGGAATATGCGCTCTTTTTTCGTCTGTTTCCCGAAAGTCGACGCGTTGCGTAGAGGGTTGAGGTCGAAATCATGAGGGAACGCAAAACCATCGAGATGAAAGATCGGTTATCTAAAGGAGAGTAGATGCCATGAGCCAATACGTTCCTCCTCCTCTCAAACCTATCCCCATTAAAGACCGCGTTTCAATGATCTTTGTTTACTATGGCAGAATCGACGTGAAGGATGGCGCTTTTGTCGTGGTGGATGACGTTAATGGCGAACGTAAACACATTCCGGTGGGATCGGTGGCGTGCATCATGCTGGAGCCTGGGACCCGGGTCAGTCACGCTGCGGTGAAGTTGGCAGCGACAGTGGGGACCCTACTTATCTGGGTGGGGGAAGCCGGCGTCAGGCTCTATTCGTCAGGTCAACCCGGTGGGGCACGCTCGGACAAGCTTCTTTACCAGGCCAAGCTGGCCCTGGACGAAGGCCTGCGGCTGAAAGTTGTCCGAAAAATGTTTGAAATGCGTTTTGGCGAGAAGCCGCCTGAACGCCGTAGTGTAGATCAGCTCAGAGGGATCGAGGGAGCGCGGGTAAGGAAGCTCTACGAGTTAATGGCAAAGCGGTACGGGGTTAAATGGAAGGGGAGACGATACGATCCAACGGATTGGGATTCGGGCGATCTTGTGAACAGGTGCGTCAGTGCGGCTACATCCTGTATATATGGGGTAACCGAGGCCGCTGTCTTGGCAGCGGGATATGCGCCTGCTGTCGGGTTTTTGCACTCTGGAAAACCTCTCTCTTTTGTTTATGACATCGCAGACATATTCAAATTTGAAGCTGTCCTTCCCGTTGCGTTTCGGATCGCGTCGAAAAATCCTTCCGATCCTGATAGGCAGGTACGCGTTGCCTGTCGAGATATGTTCAGACAAAGTCGAATTCTTGATAGAATCATTCCCACAATCGAGGAGATACTATCCGCTGGAGGAATTGAACCACCGCCGCCTCCGGAAGATGCACAGCCACCGGCTATCCCAGAACCGGAAAAAATAGGGGAAGACGGACATAGGAGCAAGTAGGATGAGCATGCTGGTTGTTGTAACTGAAAACGTACCGCCAAGACTCCGTGGCCGGTTGGCTGTCTGGCTTCTGGAAATCCGTGCAGGGGTCTATGTGGGAGATGTGTCAAGGCGCATAAGGGAGATGATATGGGAGCAGATAACGATTCTGGCTGAAACAGGTAACGTGGCCATGGCGTGGGCTACAAACACCGAAACAGGCTTCGACTTCCAGACATTTGGTGAAAACCGGCGTGTTCCCATAGATTATGATGGTCTCCGCCTGGTCTCTTTTATGCCACTTGAGCTAAGAGAAGGTGAATCTGCCAATGATCTTTGACAATCGAATACAATGTGCTGAAAAAAGCAAAAGTGTCGGTAGAAAACTGGTTGCCAAAATACGTTCCTGATTTCAGTAGGTTTCAGGAAGAGTGTTCCCCACACACGTGGGGATGAACCGGACCCGCTCCAAAAATGCGAATTGGACGTTGGGTGTTCCCCACACACGTGGGGATGAACCGTCGGTGGTAATGGTATCAGTCATTATGACTCCGTGTTCCCCACACACGTGGGGATGAACCGTCCTTGTATTTCCGCCGAACGACCAGCCCATTGTGTTCCCCACACACGTGGGGATGAACCGGCGGGGTTTTTTCCTGGGCAATGAAAATAAACGTGTTCCCCACACACGTGGGGATGAACCGGACACCAGTGTCTCTATGTATTCTTTGCATTAGTGTTCCCCACACACGTGGGGATGAACCGATGTGCCAGCAAAAATTTCCACGCGCCCCTGCGTGTTCCCCACACACGTGGGGATGAACCGCCATATTTGCGCTATCGGGACGGTTGACGAAAGTGTTCCCCACACACGTGGGGATGAACCGACAAACAAGGGCAGTTAGCGGCTATATGGTATGTGTTCCCCACACACGTGGGGATGAACCGGTTTTTGGCTTTTTCTCGCTGTTGTGGTACCGGTGTTCCCCACACACGTGGGGATGAACCGCTCGTTTGCCACGGGTCCGATGAACCCGATCAGTGTTCCCCACACACGTGGGGATGAACCGATATTTCTCGATTTCTCCGACAGGCATACCGCGTGTTCCCCACACACGTGGGGATGAACCGACATCAAAAATCAGATAGAAGTGGCAGCCGACGTGTTCCCCACACACGTGGGGATGAACCGCGATTGACGTTTTTCTGTGTGGCCCCGCCGAAGTGTTCCCCACACACGTGGGGATGAACCGACCATCACCATCGCAGCGGCCGACGTGCCGGCGTGTTCCCCACACACGTGGGGATGAACCGGGAGGCATAATGTGCCCATGCGACGAGATCGTGTGTTCCCCACACACGTGGGGATGAACCGCGCCTGGATCTGATTCTATGTGACTGACAACTGTGTTCCCCACACACGTGGGGATGAACCGCTCTCTTGGGCATAGGTGGCATGGGAGAAGGGGTGTTCCCCACACACGTGGGGATGAACCGTTGGCTCCCATCGCCGGACGCTGCAAGTTGGCGTGTTCCCCACACACGTGGGGATGAACCGCATATGGGATAATATTCGGCCGGGAATTATTCGTGTTCCCCACACACGTGGGGATGAACCGCTCAATGGTTACAATGGCTCTGTCAATCAGGGGTGTTCCCCACACACGTGGGGATGAACCGACTGCCAGCAAGCCGAAGTTCAGGCAAATCGAGTGTTCCCCACACACGTGGGGATGAACCGTTTAGAGAACTCGTCAGTTCATCGGAAATTTTGTGTTCCCCACACACGTGGGGATGAACCGCAGGGTTGCCGGGCGTCCCCACTATTTTAGTAGTGTTCCCCACACACGTGGGGATGAACCGGAGGGAAAAAATGCAGCCAACCCAAAATGAAAGTGTTCCCCACACACGTGGGGATGAACCGGCTCTAATGTTTTTTTGCGCTGCTTCTTTTGTGTGTTCCCCACACACGTGGGGATGAACCGTCTATATGTAACCCTTCAATCTCCCCTCATATGTGTTCCCCACACACGTGGGGATGAACCGATAACAACCGTTGTCAGGTATGCTCAGCACCTGTGTTCCCCACACACGTGGGGATGAACCGTAGTCGCCGACTCATTTTTTAGGGTTTCCGGGGTGTTCCCCACACACGTGGGGATGAACCGCTGACGGATTAGGCATGGGAGACCAAGCGTATGTGTTCCCCACACACGTGGGGATGAACCGCTGTTGGGAGGATGATTAACTATTAACAAAAAGTGTTCCCCACACACGTGGGGATGAACCGATGTGTGGGGTTGTATTTCACGAGTTCCATCTGTGTTCCCCACACACGTGGGGATGAACCGGCCACGCTTTGAATCAAACTTGTAATCATGATGTGTTCCCCACACACGTGGGGATGAACCGCGATAGGCAGGCCCAGCCCCAAGCGCACAGGTGTGTTCCCCACACACGTGGGGATGAACCGGCAATATGGGGCATCGTGCCAACGTCCGACCAGTGTTCCCCACACACGTGGGGATGAACCGTTATATTTTTTTTGCTATCCTTTTACACAACTGTGTTCCCCACACACGTGGGGATGAACCGGCGACAGACGATGTATCATATACGCCGTTATAGTGTTCCCCACACACGTGGGGATGAACCGCATATTTGTCCCTTGCAGTTGGACGTGATCGAGTGTTCCCCACACACGTGGGGATGAACCGCAGCAGAGTCTTATGGCCAGCAAAAACTATTCGTGTTCCCCACACACGTGGGGATGAACCGTATGATGTAAAGGTTTGCGGATCAGACGCTGAGTGTTCCCCACACACGTGGGGATGAACCGGTTTCAATCACGGGATCGTGTGATTTGGGTTTGTGTTCCCCACACACGTGGGGATGAACCGAGTTAATGTCACGCGCTCAAATTTATAATTAGTGTCCATCCATGTAAAGGTAACATTTTGGAATTCCAATAAAAAAAGCGCATTTTAAGGTGGACAAATTCTCTCTTTTTTTGTTATAAGAAACATAACCCATTGAAATAACAATAAGAGAGGAATAAGGAGCCACCAAAAAATGCGCAAAAAGAATCAAAGATGCCCTTGATGCCTTTCGGCCTTGAGCATCCCCGGGCCAGAGAACTGGACCGGGTAAGTGAGATCCTTGACGCTATTCCTACCATTACAGACATGGTTTTGCAAGACCTTACTCACGGCGTCGTCAATCGAAATTGTGGGGCGGAAGGGATGACTGCTGAGCAAGTGTTGCGAGCTGCTATCATCAAACAGGCAGAAGGGTTCAGCTATGAGGATTTGGCCTTTCATCTGATCGATTCCCATACGTACCGCAGGTTCTGTCGTATCGGCTTCACGCAAAAGGGTTTCAGGAAATCCGCCCTTTGCAAGAATATCAAGGTCATCTCTCCTGAAACATGGGAAATGATCAATAAGCTTCTGGCTGCATACGGAGAGGACAAGAAGATTGAAAAGGGCAAAGAAGCTCGCATTGATTCCACCGTTGTCTGTTCGAACATCCACGAGCCTTCGGATTCATCCTTGCTTTGGGATTGTGTGCGTGTGCTGACACGCAGTCTCACAAAAATGAAAGAAGAACTTGGCATAAGCATCCTCTTCACAGATCACCGCAGACGTGCCAAGAGAAGAGCACTTGAAATCCTGAACGCAAAGAGCAAGAAGGCCAGAGTCAACCCTTACAAAGATCTTCTCAAGGTCACCGAAAGAAGTGTCGGTTATTCAAGGTCAGCCGTCTCTATCCTCGCTTCGTGTGAGTTCCATGATGTCAAAGACATGGCCCTGGCAATGGCCATGACGAAAGATCTTGAAGAACTGATTCCCCTGGCCGAAAGGGTTATCGACCAAACCAAACGTAGAGTTCTCCACGACGAAAAGGTCCCAGCCACGGAAAAAGTTGTTTCGATTTTTGAGCCTCATTCCGACATTATCATAAAAGATCGGAGAGACACCTACTATGGCCACAAGGTCTGTTTGACCGGTGGGCCGTCCAATTTCATCTCCGACTGTTTGATCGTTGAAGGCAATCCGGCGGATTCTACTCTGACCTGTGAAATGTTAGATCGTCATGAACAGATCTACGGTCATTATCCTTTGAACGCGGCCTTGGACGGTGGATTTGCATCCAAGACGAACCTGAAGGCTGCCAAAAAGCATATCAAAAACGTTTGCTTTGCCAAAAAACGCGGTCTCAACGAAGAAGACATGTGCCAAAGTCCCTGGGTATACAAACGGCTGCGTCGTTTCCGTGCAGGGATTGAGTCAGGCATTTCCTGGCTTAAACGCTCCTTCGGTTTTTCAAGGTGCACCTGGAAGTCATTTGAGTCCTTCAAAAGCTATGCCTGGTCTTGTATTGTCGCCGCGAACCTATTTACGCTGGCGAGGGGGCTGAAACCCGTAACGTAGCCAAACAGCAATAAATATGGAACTCAGGGCACCAATTGAAGGCACAACTGCGTCTAATTGAGGTAAAGTAGGCTCAAAACTGGGCCTTGATCAATTGAAAATGCCGTAAAACCAACCCGTTGGGCGGCGATTTGGTGTGCTCAAATTTTTAACAGCCTGAAAAGACCCATTTATGGATGGGCACTAATTAAGTGTTCCCCACACACGTGGGGATGAACCGTCAAAGTGGCCGAACAGGCCGCCGATAGAAAGGTGTTCCCCACACACGTGGGGATGAACCGGCAACACTCGAATTCGGCCCCGATGAGCAGGAGTGTTCCCCACACACGTGGGGATGAACCGACTCCTTATGAATCGGCACGGGTCGGTTGAACGTGTTCCCCACACACGTGGGGATGAACCGACGGCATGCGAAAACGCCGGATCTTGGTCGCCGTGTTCCCCACACACGTGGGGATGAACCGCATATCGGAAACGTACTCCTTGCCTGCCTTCCGTGTTCCCCACACACGTGGGGATGAACCGGACGCCCTGGCCTCCATCGGCGTGTCGCAGACGTGTTCCCCACACACGTGGGGATGAACCGCACGCATTCATCGGAGAGATGAAAAGCGGGCAGTGTTCCCCACACACGTGGGGATGAACCGCGTGTAAATGGAGGACGACAGGTTTGAGCGGCGTGTTCCCCACACACGTGGGGATGAACCGAGATAATAGGCGGTTAGAGGGCGAGCCTTAGTGTGTTCCCCACACACGTGGGGATGAACCGATCACCTCGATGGGAGTATCCTTCAACTCGGTGTGTTCCCCACACACGTGGGGATGAACCGCTTGGTGCCGATGGCTGCCTGAAGGTCGGTGAGTGTTCCCCACACACGTAGGGATGAACCGCGGGCACAAGGGCGTGTTCTGGCGCGAGCAGTGTGTTCCCCACACACGTGGGGATGAACCGATCGACGTGGCGGCCCTGACCTGCTACCTGGCGTGTTCCCCACACACGTGGGGATGAACCGACCCAGCATGATCTGAGAAAATCTTGGCTTATGTGTTCCCCACACACGTGGGGATGAACCGGCTATTTCATCTGCAATCCGAGACATTCAACGGTGTTCCCCACACACGTGGGGATGAACCGGTGTACTGATGCCCGTGCTGTGCATCTGACAGGTGTTCCCCACACACGTGGGGATGAACCGGAGCCGCTAATGGACATGACGCCTGAGATGACGTGTTCCCCACACACGTGGGGATGAACCGTATACACCAAGAATGACGACAAGCTCTATTTCGTGTTCCCCACACACGTGGGGATGAACCGCCGCTCAATAGGATGGACGTTGTGTTTTCAAAGTGTTCCCCACACACGTGGGGATGAACCGCGGCAGAATCAGGCCGGCCGGGCCATCCTGGCGTGTTCCCCACACACGTGGGGATGAACCGGTTCCTCTCCGGGTTTCTCTTCATAGGGCTGCGTGTTCCCCACACACGTGGGGATGAACCGAGAGGAGAAAACAGATGACGGAATTAGGACTTGTGTTCCCCACACACGTGGGGATGAACCGTAGACCGGTTGCCGGACATCAGCATTGTCACCGTGTTCCCCACACACGTGGGGATGAACCGATCGAATGGGCCGATGAAACGTGGAACGAGTAGTGTTCCCCACACACGTGGGGATGAACCGTATGGAATGACCTTCACAGCTATCAATGTGCCGTGTTCCCCACACACGTGGGGATGAACCGCGAACTCCAACATCCTACATAGCATCTTGTTTCGTGTTCCCCACACACGTGGGGATGAACCGTACGGGTTTGATCTCGCGCCCGAACAGGAGGAGTGTTCCCCACACACGTGGGGATGAACCGTCGTACTTGCAGGAACGGGGGTTATCACCAGCGTGTTCCCCACACACGTGGGGATGAACCGGGGTTGTCCAATTCGGGGCGGAGGCCGTCGAGGTGTTCCCCACACACGTGGGGATGAACCGGGCTCTATATGTACCCGATGTAATTGTGAGCGGCGTTCCCCACACACGTGGGGATGAACCGCAACTCGCGCCTATTCGGAATCGCTGGACCAGGTGTTCCCCACACACGTGGGGATGAACCGGCTGCTGGAAGAGTACAAAATATCTATGGGCCGTGTTCCCCACACACGTGGGGATGAACCGGGAACCTTCATTTAGGGATAGCGGCGCTGTACAGGGTGTTCCCCACACACGTGGGGATGAACCGATTTGATTTTTTTCAGCATGGTATCACCTCCAGTGTTCCCCACACACGTGGGGATGAACCGCAGGTATCCGATATCCTTTTTTAGGATGTCGCGTGTTCCCCACACACGTGGGGATGAACCGCAGATCTTCAATTGCCAGGGGACAGGATATGTGTGTTCCCCACACACGTGGGGATGAACCGTTGGTCACCAACAGCTCTTTTCCGGCCGTTGAGTGTTCCCCACACACGTGGGGATGAACCGCCGGCCCCGACCAGGAGCAGCGCCAGTCCCACGTGTTCCCCACACACGTGGGGATGAACCGCTTATGGCCGAGGCCGAGCCCCATGTGGCCTGGTGTTCCCCACACACGTGGGGATGAACCGTGTAATGCTTGACGCCCCATTTGGTTGCATGGGTGTTCCCCACACACGTGGGGATGAACCGTCCGCTGGCGGAATCGGCAATGGTGTAGTCGGGTGTTCCCCACACACGTGGGGATGAACCGCGTCCCGTGAGGTACACACACCATCCAGTTGCGTGTTCCCCACACACGTGGGGATGAACCGACCCGGTTTGCGTTGCTGCCAGATCCACTTTGGTGTTCCCCACACACGTGGGGATGAACCGTCTTTGAAACTGGTTGGCAGGTCCGTAACCCCGTGTTCCCCACACACGTGGGATGAACCGGCGTATTTACAGGAGCGGGGGCTGTCGCCAATGTGTTCCCCACACACGTGGGGATGAACCGCAATACATCCCTATCATTGATGAAATGATAGAGTGTTCCCCACACACGTGGGGATGAACCGGGGGTTTTCGCAGAAGTGGAACCCGGATTTACGTGTTCCCCACACACGTGGGGATGAACCGACGATCCTATTGACCAGGGGCACGCCTTATCAGTGTTCCCCACACGCGTGGGGGTGAACCGCTGCGGCAAACCAGGAGAAGCAATGGAGCCCTATTGTGCCCCAAGCGTGTGGGTGTGAACAGTATTGGATGAGGCTGCAGCCGGTGATGGTTGCATTGTCCCCATGCGTTTCGGACAAAATGCTGACAAAAAAGTAGGAAGTTTTTGGGCTCAAGGTCATTAGCGAGATATGTGGTAGTTGTCATAAATGCTTCACTTTGGATACTGAGGAAATGATTGATGAAAAGAGGATGACTATTGGCGCTAACCGATGTATTCGGACTGAGAACATCCAGTTGATATCTCATAAATTCAATAGGTTGACACATCTTGACTTATGTTGTGAGTTGCCTCAACCCCCTAAAAAGACAGCGATTCTGATGTTTGTCTTGAGAAAGGCTGAATGTCAAATAAAAGCAAATGTTATCCTGATTCTGGCCGTTGTCATTTCCTCATCCCGCAACATAATATTTTGACCTTTTCAATAGTCCCCCGTTGAGGGCTGTTGGTTTTTGAAAGGATAGATTTCAAGAAGGACGTGTCTACCGTTCTTTCACGGTTCGACAGGCAGGTTGAGACTTGGTGCGAATGGGAAACGCGGCCTCTATCCTTCGACACATATGAGAAGGTTATGAAGGCCCTGGGATTCGGCAAAAAGGCCACCAAGACGATTGAGGAAAAGGTGACAGATGAGGTTGAAGGGTTTTTGACTGAAGGGTATCCACAGCCAACGATATGGGCCTTCTACAACGTCATAACCTGGCACATCACCCACAGGACCGTTTCACTGAACCACCGGGTTGAATTGGAGAACCGGCTCAGAAGGGCCGTGGTTCATTTGGGGAATTGACCGGCTTCCTGAGCACCACGCTGAGGACCATCCTCGTGTTTGGCCATACCTGAGCATGGCCTTTCAGCCAAGAAATGGGTGTGCGTTTAGAATGGAATATCTGGGTTCGGGTCTGGAGGGTCCATCATGCGCCTTGCGGCCTGATACCAAATCGACCCCTTGTAGGGTACTTTCTTTAGCGGCTTGGTGATAGGCACCGTATGTCCAAAATCTAACTCCTCCCGGACGAATCTCTCGAAATATGTCCTTCCCTCGGGAGAGAGAATTTCCAAGGCCAATTTGACAAATTCAGACGCGCTTTTCCGCGCCGCGATGGTTTCATCCCATGCGTAATGCAACAGGAATTTGATTCTCTGCCATCTGGCTTCATCCATTTCAGTTTCCATCGGCCTACCTCGGCCTATTCTCTAAGAAAGGGTTTCTAATACGGGGGTTTCGGGTTCGGCTTTGGAGACTGCAACATGCCTTTTCCAACCAAGTACCCTATCGATTCTTTGAAGGGTACTTTTTTCGGCGGCTTGGAGGTCTTTAACGGTTGCTTTTTCTCTTCTTTCATGGCGGGGCTCCTTCATTTCATTTAAATTTACTAATTGGTCTACAGATTGTCAAGATTCCTGGTCCAGCGGATCAAATAATGCTTGACTATTTTGATATCTATGATTACTATGTAACCATAGAAAATATTAAGGAGGTGATAACGTGAAACAGTGGACGATAAGAATGCCAGAGGATCTATTTGATTGGCTGAGGGATAAAGCGGCTATGGAAACCATTGCTCAGAAAACCAGAGTTTCAATGAATGCCCTCGTTGTACAAATCCTTTCTGATGCCAGGGAAAAGGATCCGGGCTCAGTGCCTTACTGAGCCAATCACATATCGAGGGATAGAAAGGAGTTATCATGGCGTGCGTTACAAAAAGAAAGGGGCGATGGTGCGTTGACTTTTACGACCAGCACGGTAAGAGAAGGCTCCGGATATTAAAAATGGGTTCCTCAAAAAAACAAGCGAAAGCATTGTTGAGAGAAATCGAAGAACAAGTTGGAAAGGGAACTTTCATGCCGACGAAGCAGATCCCTCTTTTCCATGAAGTTGCAAGAGAATGGATTAAATACAAAAAACCAAATCTGAGGGAGACAACCTGGGGGGTTTACGAAGGGCATGTAAGAAACCATTTCCAAGACCTTGATGATCTCAAGATAAACCGTATTCAGATATCTACAGTGGAGAAATTCATCAGATCAAAGCAAGACAGTGGAATGAACATTGTTACCCTGCGAAAGGTCCTTGTTACTTTGGGTCAAATATTCAACTATGCTGTTCGGCACAGATATATTGATTACAATCCACTAAGAGAATCAGAACGCCCGAGAAGCCAAGGCAAAGTAGAGGAAAGGGAAAAGGTCAAAATTTTGAATCCGGAGCAGATAATGGCCTTTCTGGATAAGGCACAAGGGCAAAAATACCGGATGCTTTTCAAGTTAGCCATATTCAGTGGAGCCCGCCAAGGAGAGTTGCTTGGGCTCGAATGGAGCGATGTAGACTGGAAAAACAACCAGATCCACATTCAAAGGACATTCAATAATGGGCGGTTTTTCGATGTCAAGACAGCAGAATCGAACCGAAAGGTCGATTTAGGGCCGAAGGTGATGACTGACTTGAAAAGATGGAAACTTGCCTGCCCAAAAGGTAACTATGAATTGGTGTTTCCGAACGAGGCCGGGAATCCGATTGATCATCACAATATGGTCTACAGGCATTTCCTACCGACGCTGAAGGCGGCAAACCTTCCCCGGATCAGATTTCACGATCTCCGGCATACTTACGCAAGCCTTTTGATCGAGCAAGGTGAAAACCTCAAATACGTTCAAACCCAGTTGGGGCATTCAAGCCCCACAGTGACTCTGAACGTTTACACACACCTGATGAAACCGACAAATCCACGCTCAGCTCAAGCCTTAGAAAATGCGGTTTTTTGTTCAAATGGTGACTAAATGGTGACCAAAACGGAAAAAGGACTTTGGCCACACGACCTAAGTCCTTGATTTTACTGGTAGGCACGGCGGGATTTGAACCCGCGACCCCTACCGTGTCAGGGTAGTGCTCTCCCCCTGAGCTACGTGCCTGTATTTTGCATTATGCTAGCCATTACCATTCCATCGCAGGGATGTCAAGCTCTATCTTCCACGCGAATCACCCGATGGACAGGGGCGGCGTGGTGGTCGATGGAAACTGAATACAGGTTAATGGAGAACGATGAATCAGCTGAATTTTAAGATCTTCCGCCTTTCGCCTGCCATACCGGACATCTGTCCGACCTGAAGCCCGGAGCCTCGCCCGGATTTTCAATGGACGTAACTCTTTAGATAAAATGGTTCGCAACAGGTTCGGCCCACGGGGCGCCTTTTTCAAGGGCTGTATAATCTTTCCGTCGCTCGTGCGAACGGCAGCATGCGCGGCGAAATCCGGCCGGTTCCAGCGCCGGGTGTGTCCTTTCACGGGACGGTCGATCCAGCCGCCTCCAAACAATGGGTATGCACATCCAAAAAGGGCCGGCCCCGGGCGCTGCGCTCCCTTATGGATGCCGCCCTTAAAAAAGGCGCCCCATGGGCCTCCTGCCATGTCTTCAGATGGCTGAAGTGTTACCCATGGACAAACAAAGCTTGAAAAAACCATCAGAGCCCTGTATAAAGACACGTTACGCCAATTGCGGCACCCTGTATCCAGACAAAAGGCGGAGGTCCCCGGATGGGAGACAAACCGACATACGAACAGCTTGAGCAGAAGGTCAAGGCCTTAACAAGAGAAGTCGCCGGGAGAAAGAAACGGGAAGCCGCTCTCAAAGAGAGCAGGGACCGGCTTTCAGAAATCCTCCAGGAGACTTCGATCCCTACGTTTGTCATCGACAACGATCACAGGGTAACCCATGTGAACAAGGCCTATGAGAATCTGACAGGCATCTCTGCCGAGGAGATCATCGGGACGCGAGATCATTGGAAGGCCTTTTATCCCAGAGAGAGCCCTACCATGGCCGACCTGATCGTCGACAATGTCTCGGAAGCGGACATCGCCAGGTATTACAAGGGCCGGTATCAGAAATCCGCCTTTGTGGGGGGCGGCTATCAGTCCGAAAGGGAGTTTCGCCACCTGGGAAAAGGGAGTAAATGGCTCTTCTTTACCGCATCGCCCTTAAAAGACGCCTCGGGAAACATTATCGGCGCCATTGAAACCCTTCAGGATCATACCGAGCAGAAAAAGGCGGAACTGGCCCTGCAGAAATCAGAGCGGCGAATGAGAACCCTCCTGGATTTCGTACCATACCCGATTGTCGTTTTTACCCTGGACGGCCGGGTGTATTACCTCAATCCTGCCTTTACCGAGATATTCGGCTGGACCCTTGATGAACTGGAAGGCAAGACCATCCCCTACACGCCTCCGGGCCTTGAGCAGGAAACCGGTGAAGCCATCAAGGAACTTTTAGAAAAGAAGGTCATCCTTCGTCATGAAAGCAAGCGGCTTACAAAGGACGGTCGGGTTCTGGACGTGGTGATGAGAGGCGTCGTCTATTCCGAAGACAAAAATGAACCCGCAGGAGAACTGATTCTCATACGGGACGTTACCCGCGCGAAGAGGATGGCCCGCATCAGCGATACAATCCTCCGGGTCAGCACCTCCCTCCATGAATATCCCGACCTGGAAGACCTCCTGGATTATATCAGCACCGAAATCAAACAGCTTTTGGAAACTGAAGGGGCATTGGTCGTGCTCTTGGATGAAGAAAATCAGGAACTCTTCTACAAGGGCGCCGCATATGACGACAACAGGACCCAGGAAAAAATCAAGGAAATCCGGTTTCCTGCAGACAGAAGTGTGGCCGGAAAGGTCATCCGAACCGGCAGGCCGATCATCGTTCCAGACACCTCCAAGGAACCCGATTTCTATCCCGGAGTAGACAAAAAACTCGGCTATCACACGAGGAATCTGATCGAGGTGCCCTTGAGAAGCGGTGACCGAATTATCGGGGCCTTATGCGCCCGAAACAAAAAGGTGGGCGACTTTGACGCAACAGATCTTGATCTATTGAACATGATAGCCGGAACCGTTGCCCTGGCCATAGAAAACGCCAGGTTTTCTGAAGAAATCATCAGCGCCTACCGGACCAATGAGTCGCTTCTCAGGATCAGCACGGCCCTCCCGCAATACCCTGACCTGGAGGGACTTCAGGACTATATCAGCAACGAAGTCAAACGGCTCCTGGATTCTGAGGGCGCCCTTGTCATCATGCTGGATGAGGAAAAACAGGAGCTCTACTTCATAGGCGCAGCCTATGACGACACCGCCACCCAGAAACGGATCAAGGAATTTCGTTTTCCCCTCGATAAACTTGTCGCAGGAAAGGTCATCAGGACCGGCAAGCCCCTGATCGTTTCCGACACATCCAGTGATCCTGAGCTTCACAGAGAGAGGGACGAGAAACTTGGCTACCATACAAGAAACCTGCTCCTGGTGCCCCTCAAAAGTAAGGATCGGATTATCGGGGTCCTTTGCGCAATTAACAAAAAGGGAGAGGACTTTGATCATGCCAATGTAGAGTTATTGAGCATGGTGGCGGCCACGGTTGCCCTTTCCATTGAAAACGCCCGCTTCTCTGAAGAATTAAAGAGCGCGTACATTGAGGTCACGAGTATGAACCGGGCCAAAGACAAGGTCATCAACCACCTCTCTCATGAATTGAAGACCCCTGTCTCTGTTCTCTCAGGCTCTCTCAATATACTCGAGAAGAATCTGAGGATGCTTCCAGACGACGCGTGGAGGAATACCATGACCAGGAGCAAGCGGAATCTGGACCGCATCGTGGAAATACAGAACCAGGTGGAAGACATCATGCGCGAGCGGCAGTACAGGTCCCATGGCCTCCTTACTCAGATGCTTCAGGAGTGCAGGGATGAACTGGAAACCCTCTTCGCCGAGGAGATAGGAGATGGCAGCCTCGTCGAAACTATCCACAAACGGATTGATGAACTGTTTGGTCCCAAGAAACTGGAACCCAAAGAGGTGGCCCTGGACAGATATGTCCAAGAGAGAATCGACGCCCTTGAACCCCTGTTCTCGCACCGCCAGGTTAATATCATCCGCCGCCTCGAATCTGTCCCGGCTGTGTGCATGCCCCTCGATCCATTGCAGAAAACCATTGACGGCCTGATAAAAAATGCCATTGAAAACACCCCGGACGAGGGGAAAATAGAGGTCACTGTCAGAGAAAAGGAGGGGAGCGCCGAACTGGTCGTGCACGACTATGGGGTCGGCATCATCGAAGCGGATCAACAAAGGATCTTCGAGGGCTTTTTCGCCACGCAAGATACCATGGCCTATTCATCCAAGCGGGTCTTTGACTTCAACGCCGGGGGAAAAGGGGCCGACCTGTTGCGCATGAAGATCTTTTCCGAGCGGTACGGTTTCAAGATCCACATGAAATCCAGCCGGTGTAGATTTATTCCGGAGAATACCGATGTCTGCCCCGGCAAGATCAGTGACTGTGCTTTCTGCGCGAAAAGAGAGGATTGCTACCAATCAGGAGGAAGCACATTTTCCATCCATTTCTCGGCCCCGGGAAAGACCGGGCCATTATCTGCGTGCCAAAGCGGCGTCCGGGTTCAGCCGTCTTCCACTGGATCCGGTGACGATGAAGAGGCCTCATGAGGTGCTTCCATGGACTTTGATTTGACCGATGAGCAGCGAGATATCAAACGTGCGGCAAAAGAATTTGCGGCCGGAGAGTTCACAGATGTTGCCCGTGACTATGACCTGAATGAAACCTTTCCCGCCAAGATCTTGAATAAAGCGAGGGAATTTGGATTCTTAGGGCTTTTTGTTCCCGAGCAATACGGTGGGCCTGGCTTCGGGTTTCTGGAGCATGCCCTGGTGCTGGAGGAATTCTGGCGCGTTGACCCTGGAATCGGTCAGCAACTCTGCTCGGTAACATTCGGGGCTGAAGCGCTTCTTCTCTATGGAACAGAAAAGCAGAAAAAAAAGTACCTGCCGCACATTTTTGATGCCGAGGGGATTATGGGCTTTGCCATTACCGAGCCGGATGCAGGGAGTGACACAGCCTCGGCCGCCACCACGGCGGTCGGAAATGGGGGCGAATATGTCATCAACGGAAGTAAGGTGATGATCGGGAATGGCACGGTCGCAACATTCCTGCTGGTCTACTGTCTAACCAACCCCCAGGAAACGGCCAAAACCTCCCGACACAGCATCATCATCGTGGAAACAGACACCAGAGGGTATGATGCCGAGAGGATGGAAGGGAAAATGGGAATCCGGTGTTCAGATACGGCCATGGTCTACTTCACAGATGTGCACGTACCCCGCGAGAATCTGTTGGGGAAGGAAGGAAACGGATTTATCCAGTTGATGAACTTCTTTGACCGTTCGCGGGCCTATGTGGCCGCCCATGGATTGGGTTTGGCCCAGGGCGCCATGGATATGGCCATTCATCAGGCCCGGCAGAGAGTCCAGTTTGGTCGTCCCGTTGGGTCCTTCCAGGCTACCCAGTTCAAGATTGCAGAAATGGCGACGAAAATCGAGATCGCCCGCAATATGGTTTATAAATCGGCCTGGTTGCTTGACCAGGGCAGACCGAATACCAAACTCACCGCAATGGCCAAATTATACGCCTGTCGCGTTGCGGTTGAGGTGGTTGACGAGGCATTACAGATTCACGGTGGCTACGGGTACTTCAATGATCATGACATTGAAAGATTTTACCGTGCCGCCAAGGTTCTGGAGATCTATGAGGGGACCAAAGAGGTGGAAAAGATCGTTATCGCCCGGGAGATTTTAGGGAAGTTCAGATGAATAACGCTCTTTGCAGATTATAACACTTCGATCACCAGAAAATATCGCAAAAGGCCCACTGGCCGACGGTGCTGCCATACATTTTATCGAAGGGCTGACGCGTTACTCCAGCTCTAACTTTTGAAGCCCTCGCTCGTTATGCAGAGATACCGAGACTTCAATACCTACCTGAGAGAGATATTCGGAGAACGGGTCCATAAAATATCGCTGGATGCCGGTCTCGGCTGTCCCAACCGCGACGGGACCATTTCTCACGGGGGATGCCTTTTCTGCGACCGCAGAGGATCGGGCACCGGCGCCTTCATCGACAGGGGGCTGTCCATTGATCAGCAGATCCTCCGGGCAAAGACATTTATCCAGGAGCGCTACAACGCCCGAAAGTTTATTGCGTACTTTCAGTCTTTCACCAACACCTATGCCCCTGTTCCCCGTCTAAAATCCCTCTATGACCAGGCATTAGCCCATAAAGATATGGTCGGTCTCTCAGTAGCCACGCGGCCGGACTGTGTGGACAGAGAGACCCTGACACTCATCCGCTCCTATCAGAGGGATCGCCTCGTCTGGATCGAATACGGCCTGCAATCCTCACATGACAGGACGCTGAAACGGGTCCATCGAGGACATGACGTGTCCCGTTTTGAAGAGAGCGTTTACATGACCGCCGAACAGGCGATCAACATATGCGCTCACATCATCCTGGGACTTCCCGGCGAAGACCGTGACATGATGCTGGAGACCGGCCGTTACCTCTCCCGCCTGCCCATCCAGGGCGTAAAGATTCATCTCCTCTACGTGGTCAAGGGGACCCTCCTGGACGCCCACTACCGAAAAGAGAAATTCCGGTGTCTGAGCAGAGATGAATACGCCAACCTTGTGGTGGATGTCCTGGAGCTGCTCCCACCGGACATCGTGATTCAGCGCCTCACCGGCGACCCCATGCCTTCGGAATTGACAGCCCCGGCATGGGCCGCAGAAAAACAGATAAACCTGAGAGTCATCCAGGAAACCTTTGAAAGGAGAGACACATGGCAGGGAAAACACTACCGGAAATCTACTGCTCCAAAATGAAGGTGAACCGTCTGATCATCTATCTGGCCTCTACGGGGAAAGGCGCGTTTCGCGTTGGGTTGGGCCTGAACCGGTCGATTCATCCCGTAGACTATTTCAGGCATGTCTTCCCCGGTTTGCGGCTTACAGAGAATGACCGTCGCAATCGACCCCTTGCCGACGCTGTGGAGTCAACCCTGAGGAATACACCTGTGAAGAAAAAGGCCCTCCCCATGGATGTCTCCACCACGCCCTTTCAAAGGGCGGTTTTGGAGGCCATCTCCACGATACCCTTTGGACAGACCCGGACCTATGGGGCGGTGGCGTCGATGGTTGCAAGGCCGGCGGCCGCCAGGGCCGTAGGCCAGGTCATGAGGAGAAACCCCCTGCCTCTCATCTTTCCGTGACACCGGGTGGTTTCCGCCGAGGGTCTCGGCGGTTTTGGAAGCGGGTTGGAGGTGAAGCGGTATCTGTTGGACTATGAGGCGTATTCTTAGCCGGCTCAACTACTTCTGAGGTTCCCCCACCCTTTCGCGAAGGAGCTGATCCATGGCGATCTTGTACTCGGCTGAGCCGGGAGTGAGAGACTTTTTCTGGGCCAACTGGGCAACAACCTCTTTTTCCACCTTTTCGAAGTTGCTGCTGCTCTGGCTGATAATGCGGTCAATAGCTTGATAAATATCCTCATCTGTGCCATAGATCTCGATCACATCCGGATCATTGATGAGGACCTCCATCAGATACTGGGTCATATAGAGGGAATAAGGATTTGGACGCGGGACCAGGTTGCGGATCGGTGACACAAAATATTTGAAGTCAAACTCAGAGCTGTTCAATGCCATTTTCAACCCCTTGAGAATGGAATCGGAAACGGCGGCCGCATTGTCCGTCTCAATAATCCTTTCCTCCAAAAGCGTCTGGCGCAGCTTGTTGTGTATCTCGGAGAGCTTGAACCTGAAAAACCTTCCCTGCTGGAAGGCCCTTTGCTTCTCCTGCCTCTCAAGCTTGTTGATCAACTTATCCTGGACCCTGCCCGAATCACGCGGTTGCATGGAGAACCTTTATGCCGAATCCTTGGCGTTGGAAGGTGCTGGAGCTTCCTTCTTGTGTTGACTATCGGTAGAAGGCGCGGTCTCTGATTTCTTGCCTCCATCAGTATCTTTTTCCTTGCCCCTGCTCGAGGCGGCACTGGACTTGGAAGCATAATCCGTGACGTACCAACCTGTCCCTTTCAAGTGGAACGTGCTTTGAGAGATGAGTCTTTTGATTTTGCCGGAATGGCACTCCTCACACTCCGTGAGCGGCGGATCTGAGAATTTCTGCAGGGCCTCCGTGTGGTGACCGCATGCATCACATTCATATTCGTAGATGGGCATTCCTGTATTCCTCCTTCATGCCACTGCTATTTGACAAATCCTATGATCTCGATAAGAGTCCAGGACATAATCCAACCTGGCCAGGGAAGATTTTTTCAATATGTCATAGGTTAACGAGTGGACGACCTCTTCTTCCTCTGCCCGTTCCCTGTCCGTCACGTCAAATCTCTGAAAAAAGCTGCAAAATCTAACGATATGAACCAGTTCATGGGTGAAAATATATACCAGAAAAGGCAAAAGCCCCAGATCCCTGTCCCTTCGTAGAGCCCTTAAAATCAAGTGGTCCTGCAGACAGATAAAATAGAAATCGCGTGTCTTGGTCCTGGGCTCAAAATCCTTCAGCGCCCTCATCCCTTTGCTCAACACAGCGAGGGCGACGTTGCTGATCTCTTTTCGTTTCAAAGAGGAGAGGGTTTTCACGTCATATCCATATCTCTTGGGTCGTCCGATCGACGTCTTGAAGAAATTCCCTGTTGCATCCTCCGCAATGTCCAGGGCATCGCTTACCGTAATCAGTTCATGTTGCCTGAAAGGCGCCATATCAAAAGACTCGCTCATCCGGTATGGAACATGCAGAAAATAAGGGCTGCCCGGCATTTGTCAACATCTGATCGGGATTTTTGTTTGGTGGCGGTGACTGGATTTGAACCAGTGACTCTACGGATATGAGCCGTATGCTCTGACCAACTGAGCTACACCGCCATAAGTTTGCCCAAGCTTTTAATTTACCGGAATTTTATTTTTTGTCAATTAAATAATGGTAACACTTTAGCCATCTGAAAACATGGCAGGAGGCCCATGGGGCGCCTTTTTTAAGGGCTGCATCCATAAGGAACCGCAGCGCCCGGGGACGGCCCTGTGTATCTGCATACCCATTGTTTAGAGGCAGCGAGGTCGACCGTCCCATGAAAGGACACACCCGGCGCTGAAACCGGCCGGATTTCGCCGCGCATGCTGCCGTTCGCACGAGCCACGGAAAGATTATGCAGCGCTTAAAAAAGGCGCCCCATGGGCCGGACCCTGTTGCGAACCGTTTTATCAAAAAGCTGAAGTGTTACAAATAATGAAGAACGGCCAGCACCGGACAGTGGAAGAAAATCAAAAGAGCACCATCGAGGACTTGTAAAAAGAGGGGCTGAGGAATTGATGAACCGAAGTAAGGTTTCCTTGTCAAGTCCCTCAATCCCTCAATCCTCGGAATCCGTTCTACACGTACTTCTTTGCCTCTTCAGTCAGGGCCGGAACCACATCAAAGAGGTCGGCCACCACCCCATAATCGGCCTTCTGAAATATGGGGGCATCCTCATCCTTGTTGATGGCCACGATTACTTTTGAGGTGCTCATGCCCGCCAGATGCTGGATCGCCCCGGAGATGCCGCACGCCACATAAAGGTTCGGCGAGACCACCTTGCCTGTCTGCCCCACCTGGTCTGAATGGGGTCGCCAGCCCGCATCCACGGCTGAACGCGAAGCCCCGACGCTGGCGCCTATCACATCGGCCAGCTCCTCCAAAATATTATAGTTTTCCGGTCCCTTCATGCCGCGGCCTCCCGAGACAATCTTGTCTGCTTCTGTCAGATCCACCTTGCCGCTTTCATCCTTGACCGTACCAACGACCTTTGTCTTGAGGTCTGCATCGTCAAGCGTGAAAACCGCATCCATCACCTCGGCGGACCTGGACGGATCCGGCTCATTAATGGCCATAACCTTCGGCCTGGCTGTCGCCATTTGGGGCCAGCTCTTATCAAAGGTTACCTTTGCGTAAGCCTTCCCTGCATAGATGGGACGGATCGCCACAAGATTTCCATCCTCAATGGCAAAGGCCGTGCAGTCCTGGGCCATGGCCACGTCTAATCTGGCAGCCAGCCTGCCGGCCAGATCCTTTCCCTGAACGGATGCGCCTAAGAGCAATACGGCTGGTTCACCGGCCTTTACCAACTGGGAAATCACAGAGACATAGGTATCCGTGGTATAGGGTTCCAGCCTCGAATCGGCAGCCACCAGAACCTTGTCCGCTCCGTAATGGGCCAATTCCGCAGCCTTGTCTTTCACATTGGAGCCGAGCAGGACCACTGTCAGTTCTTGACCCAAGGCATCGGCCAGACGCCTCCCTTCACTCACGAGCTCGTAAGTAATCTTTCGGATTTCGCCATCCCTTTGCTCAGCAATTGTCCAAACTCCCTGTGCCATTTTTCTCTCCTTACCTATATGTCATTCATTTGAATCTAAAACATCACACCCCACTGAGACCATCCGGCAATAAACTCAGAAGACTTTTGCCTCTTCGTGGAGCAACTTGGCCAATTGGGCCGCCTTTTCCTGCGGCGTCTCCCCTTCGACAATCTTGCCTGCCGCTCTGGCAGGGGGCGGCGTCAATTCTAAAATCTTCAGCTTCCTTGCGCCTTCTCCGAAATCGGCGCTGTTTAGCCCCAGATCGGCAAGGGACTTTTCTTCAAGCGGCTTTTTCTTCGCCTTCATAATTCCTGGCAATGAGGCATACCTCGGTTCGTTTAAGCCCTTTTGCGCCGTGATTAAGGCCGGGAGCGTCGACTCTATGACCAGCGTCTCCCCCTCAATGGGCCGCTCCACCCTGACCGACTTACCATCCGCTGACACCTCAACTTTGACAATCAGGGAAAGTTGAGGAATGTTCAACAGGTCCGCGAGGGTAGCGCCTACCACGCCCATGTCGTCATCGACTCCCCGCTGTCCGGTAAAGATCAGGTCGTACTCAAGGTCCTTGACGGCCGCGGCAATCGCCTTTGCATTGGCAAGCGAATCACTGCCCTCCAGGGCCTCGTCACTGATGAGCATTCCCTTGTCCGCACCCATGGCCAGGGCAGTGCGTATGGATTCGGTTACCCTTTTCGGTCCGAGCCCCACCACGGTCACCTCACCCCCGTGTTTTTCCTTCAGGCGTAACGCCTCCTCTACACCAAATTCATCGTAGGGATTCATGACCCACTTGATGTCGTCGGTCAGAATAGACTTGCTGTTTGATCCGATTTTAATCTGGGTCTCTGTATCCGGCACCTGTTTCAGACAAACGATAATGTTCACTGTATCCTCCTTCCTTCACACCTTGTTAACGGGTTCTCTTATCGACAATTCGACGCATCGACACCGTGATGAACGGCGTCCTTCTCACTTCACCCAAAAGCTTGATGATGCCAATACCGTGATGCCCTTGGTCATGTTTTGGGTGTCTCCGTGACATGACGCGCACATACCGGTTTAGGTCTGGGTTCGAGGTTATCCGGGCCCGGCGGTTATCCCGCTCAAAAAATACCCACTGATCTGCTTGGCGACGGTTTTGATATCATATTGTCTGCGAGTTGACAACACCCAGCACCTGGAAACCTCGTCCAAAGCCCCAAAAAAGGCTCTTTTAGCCACGTTGGGCACCACACTCTTCTTAAAAAGGCCCATTTCCTGCCCTTCTATAATAATATCTTCAATAATGTTAAGATATTGAATGAATTTCTCATTTTTATACTCCTTCATGAACTTGCCGCTCTGGCGCAGTTCGACCTGAATAATCTCCGCCATATCCTTGTTCTCCTGGATCAGGCTTAGATGAGTCCATGCGAATTGTTCAAGCTTTTCAGCCGGATCGCTCAGCGTGACAATACGGGCCCGCATATTATCCAGGACGGACTGCATCTGCTCCTCAAACAGGGAGATCAGAATATCGTCTTTGTTTTCAAAATAAATGTAGATGGTGCCGTCCGCCACCTGGGCCTCGCTTGCAATCTCCGATATCTTAGATTGATAGAAACCCTTCTTGGCGAAAACCTTGGTAGCCGCAGCAATAATTCGATGATATTTCTCGTTGTTTTTTCTTTTTCCCATGTAACTCTTCAGTTTTTTGATAAAATGGTTCGCAACAGGTTCGGCCCATGGGGCGCCTTCCATGTTTTCAGATGGCTGAAGTATTACTTTCCCATAAGTTCACACCACTAATGAATGACTATTCATTCAGAAATCAGATACCACTGCATGCAGTCGCTGTCAAGCCTTTTTGTGCATCTTTTTTACCGGCCACGTCAAAAAACTCGAATGTAGTCGCAGTTTGAAACCGAGGCGGGCTTAGACTCCCTTCAGGCGCCGTCAGTCGTGGCGCATTACGGACTTTGCTTTGAAATGACCGTAACCCGACTATCCAGGCGCATTTCTTCTATTGCGCGGGTGCGATCTTATTCCCGAATATCTGATATCTGAACACGCCTATGGTTGAATTCGACCCGAAAACGCCGAAACCGGACTACACGCAACCCCCCAAACGTAACCCCATGTGGAGCCCGGGGCGATGCTGCCTGAAAATAACGGGAAATTGAATGGCAATAACTTCTTGACAAGAAATTGACAGTTGCATTAGAGTTGTTGAATATATCCACGTTGAGCGGGCAAATGGAATAACAGATGAGAAAATCCCGACAGTGCTCACAGGGCGCGGAAGTGATGGATCCAGTTCGATAGTCTCGTAAAAAGTCGTCACCCCGGTGAATCCCGCCGTGGCGGGACTGGGTTCCCGCTTTCGCGGGAATGACGAAAAAGGGCGTTTTCTGGCTGTTTACGAATGCATACAGTTTTTATAATTCCAGAAAGAAAGGCAGGTGATCGGATTCGGGTTTAAAGTGTTATGGATATGGAAATCAACTCTTTAGTTCATGAAGGAGGGGACCATGCGTAGATTACTGGGTTTCGCAATTGTGTGTTTAGTTATTGTAGGGTTGATCGCTCTCGGTATCCCAACGGCTGCTGTCGCCAAAGACATCAAGGTAGGGGCTGTCATTAACCTGACAGGTCCGGCATCCACGTGGGGTCAATTCCACGCCAAGGGACATCAGGACTACTTCCGTTATATCAACGAAGAGAAGGGAGGCATCGCCGGCAACAAGATTGACTTGACGGTCGTCGACCATGCATACAAGGTCCCTGAAGCCCTCAAATATGTTAAAAAATTCTGCACGTCTGACAAGATGGATATGATTGCCACCTGGGATGCAGGATCCGGGATTATGGCAAAACCCATCATTCAGGAGAACAAGGTCCCCAACATCAACTACTCCACTTTTCAAGGAATTATAGACCCACCTGAAAACTATAAAGGAACTTTACAAGATTTTGTCGCCTATGCCTATCTCCCGTTCGGAAGTTATGTGATGGACTGTTACGCGGTTCTTGGATACATCAAGGCGATTCATACGGGGAGCGCACCACCCAAGGTGGGACTCCTGACTTACAACAACGCGTATGGCAAATCGATTCACGGACCCAGCCAGGAATATGCATCAAAAAACAGCATCGATATCGTTGCGATTGAGCAATTCCCCCCCAAGACCCTGGATCTTAAAACAGAGCTGATGAGGCTGAAAGACGCGGGCGCTGAGTACATTTTCATGCAATGCCTCCCCTCCGCCATTATCATGGCCCTTCAGTCTGCCGACCGCGTGAGCTATGACGTCCCCTTTTTCGGGACCTGGACATCGACGGATCCCGATTTCTTCAAACGGGGGACAGGCCTGATCCGAAACCGCATGCACATGCAATTCCCGGGATGCCTGCCGGGCGACGGGACCCCTGGCATCAAGCTGATCGAAGACCTGATGGCGCGGTATAAGACCGTAGAAAAATTTGACTGTTCCTACTGGGAAGGTATCGTCATCGGCGCCATCATGGCACGGGCCTTCCAGAGATCGCATGAGAAACTGGGAAAAATTGACAGTGAGGCCATCAACGTGGCCCTTGAAACCTTTCAAAACGAAGATTTCGGAGGGCTGATTCCCAACATCACCTATACGAGCACGGACCACGGGGCCTCCTTTACTGCCAGAATTGTAAAAATCAATGAGGATCAGACGTTTAAACCGCTTACAAATTTCTGGAACCCGAAAAAGGAAAAGGTACCGATCTTGAAATGAAAGCCTTTCGCGGTGAACCCGGTGTCTTTGCCTCCGCCCGGCCCGAAGAAAGACGGGCCGAGCTGGAGGTGAAAAAACTGACGCTCAAGTTTGGCGGGATTACAGCGTTGAGAAAGATCGACGTGAATGTCCGTAACGGAGAACTGGTTTCGATTATCGGACCTAACGGCGCAGGCAAGACCAGCCTTTTAAACTGCATAACGGGCTACTACAAACCACAGGAAGGCCATATATCTTTTAACGGGAAAGATGTCACCCACCTCTCAACCCACCATCTCACCAGGATGGGGATCGGCCGGACCTACCAGAACATCGAGCTTTTCCCAGGAATGACGGTGCTCTCCAATATGCTGCTGGCCAGGCATGTCCACTGCAGGTATCATGTGGGCAAGGCATCTTTCTTTCTGAAAAGCGTCCGAGAGGAAGAGGTTCGCCACCGGGAGATCCTCGAAGAACTCATCGATTTTTTGGAGATGCAGTCGATTCGGAAACAGCTTGTGGGTTCACTCCCTTATGGGATGAGGAAACGCGTTGAACTGGGCCGTGCACTGGCGCTGGAACCCAAGCTCCTGGTCCTCGATGAGCCTTTCGCGGGAATGACCCTGGAGGAAAAGGAAGATATGGTCCGGTTTCTGGTTGAGTTGAATGAGGCGTGGAACCAGACCATGATACTGGTTGAACATGACATGTCCATCGTCATGAGCATCTCGAAACGGGTTATCGTGTTTGACTTCGGGGTCAAAATAGCGGAGGGAACTCCGGATTTTGTTCAAAATCACCCGCAAGTCATTAAGGCCTATCTCGGGGATACCTCAACGATTGAATAGCAGCCATATAAATAACTTATGCGTTTCGGGAGCATAGCGTGCTATCGGGAAGAGGATGTCTGTGAATGGCATGAACAACATAGAGCGTATTGACCCGGAAACATTGTCCTCTCTGGGGCAATTTACCTTGCCTCAGATACTGCTGAGACAGTCTGAGCGGCTCGGATCTGAACGGATCGCTCTGCGGGAAAAGGCCTACGGCATATGGCAGACTTATCACTGGAAAGATTATTTCCGGTACACAAAGCTCATTGGAATGGGCCTGATCTCCCTCGGTCTCAAGCGGGGTGAGAATGTCGGTCTGATCCTCGATAACGACCCGGAATGGCTTTTTGCGGAACTGGGGGCACAGTCTGTGGGCGCGGTTGTGCTCCCTCTGTTTACGTCGGCTGTGGCCAAAGAGCTGGTTTCAGGCCTCAACCGGGTCGAGGCAGCATACATTTTTGCCCAGGATCAGGAACAGGTGGACAAACTCCTTGCCTGCAAGGGGGACCTCCCTTACACGAGACGGGTTATCTACACCGATCCGACAGGAATGCGGACCTACGAGGACAATCCCTGGCTGATCAGCTTCAGTCAGCTCCTTGATCTGGGCGAGGAACTGGACAGGGAGCAGCCTGAACTCTACAACAAGGAGTTGTGGGAGGGAAAGTCCGAAGATGTGGCGCTGATGCTCATGACGTCGGGAACCACCGGAGCCCCGAAGCTGGTCATGTTAAGCCACGGCAATTTTACCGATATGGCCGCCAAGTGGCTGCAAACCGCCCCCATAGGTATTGAGGACAACTGGATTTCAATAACCCCGACCGCCTGGATCGTGGACCAGATGTGGGGCGTGGGCATCACGCTCTGCGGTGGAATGGTGATGAATTTTCCCGAAACCTTTGAGACCGCTGTGGAGGACTTCAGAGAGATCGGGCCCACCGTTATCGTTACCTCGTCGAGATTCTGGGAGGACCTCGCATCCAGGATCAGGGTCAAAATAAATGACGCCGGATGTGTCAAACGTCGGCTTTATGACATGTCACAGCGTATCGGCAGGCAGATTGTCGATCTCGAATCAGAGAAAAGGCATATCCCCGGCCGCCTGAAGCTGTTGAGGTGGCTGGGAACCCGGGTGGTTTCAAAACCTCTGATGGATCGCGTCGGCTGCCTCAATTTTCGCGCTGCCTACACCGGAGGCCATCCTATCAGCCCGGATGTGATACGGTTCTTCAGGGCCAATGGCCTGAACCTGAAACAATGTTACGGGCTGACGGAAACGTGCGGGATTTTTCAGGTGCAGCCTGATGAGGAGGTCAAGCCCGAGACCGTAGGCAAACCCCTTCCCGGCACAGAGATTAAGATCACCGAGGACCAGGAGGTCCTGGTTCTCAGCAAATCAAACTTTGTCGGATACTATCAGAACCCGGAAGCGACTGCCGAGGTCCTGAAAGACGGATGGTTTCATACCGGAGATGCCGCCTACTATGATGATGACGGGCACCTTCTCATCATCGGGCGGAAACAGGATATCATGCGGACCCGCGAGGGCGAGGCCTTCTCTCCAGATTTCATTGAAACCAGACTTAAATTCAGCCCGTATATCAAGGAGGCTGTCATCTGGGGAGAAGGAAAGGAGTATCTGACAGCCTTCATCAATATCGATTTCGGCAATGTAGGGAACTGGGCCGAAGACAATAAGATACCCTATACCACGTACACCGATCTCTCACAGCAGCCGGCGGTGGAAGAATTGATCCGGGGTGAAGTGGCCGAAGTCAATAACCAGTTGCCGGAGCCGATGAGACTGGTGCGGATCATCCTGCTGTATAAGCTTTTGGACGCGGATGACGAGGAATTGACGCGAACGGGCAAGGTGAGGCGAAAATTTGTCTTTGAGCAATACAAGGCGCTTATCGATGCCATGTATTCGGAAAAAACTGAACTGCCCATAAAGGGTGAAGTGCGATACAGGGATGGAACAGTAGGAACCATCGAAACGACCGTGAAAATATTGACGGTGTAAGGGGGCATTTGCGGCTATGGAGTTTTTTCTTCAGCTTCTGGTTAATGGAATTTCCCTGGGGTTTCTGTACGCCCTTTCCGCACTCGGATTTGTCATGATTTTTAAATCCAGCAGTGTCCTCAATTTTGCCCACGGCGAGCTGATGGCCATCGGGGCGTTCCTCTTTCTGACCCTCTCTGCCTGGGCGGATCTGCCGATTGTTTTGGCGTTTGCATTGACCCTGGCCGGGAGTTTTACCCTTGGCTTTATTTTAGAAAAGTTTTTTCTTCGCCCTCTGATTGGAGAAGCACTCATCCAGGTCATCATGCTGACCTTGGGGCTGGCGCTGATGTTCAGAGGTTTGCTGCTCTTCATCTTTGGAGGAGATATACACGATTATCCCGATTTTCTGCCGGAAGCGCTATCCATGAAATGGGGCGCCATCCAAATACCGGCCGTTTATGTGGCGGCATTTATAATCGGAATTCTTTTTCTGATTCTTTTCGGTTTCTTTTTTAAATATTCATCCCAGGGGATCTATATGAGGTCTGTGGCTGACAACCAGCCCGCAGCCCTCTCCCTCGGCGTTCATGTAAGAAGGGTCTTTGCCCTCTCATGGGCCATTGCGGCCCTGGTCTGCGCCCTGAGCGGCATTGTTTTGGGTATCATCAACGGAATCAATGTTCATGAGCTGAGTTCCATCGGTCTCAAGGTCTTTCCGGTGGTCATCTTAGGGGGGTTGGACAGCATCGGCGGCGCCATTCTGGGGGGCGTCATCATCGGCCTGCTGGAGACCTTTACCGGCGGGTACATCTCCACCTCTCTCAGAGAAATTATTCCCTATATTGTCCTGATTTTCATTCTGATGGTAAAACCATACGGGCTCTTCGGCCTGGTAGAAATAGAACGGGTGTAATCTGGCTTACCGGTTTTTTCAATTTTCAATCATCAATCCTGAAGAGACTTATATATGCGTAAAATCCAGTTTCACCCCTGTGGCAGCTACAAGATAAGCTACCATCAAGACTTGAATATCTTCGGCACCGATTTCGGCCGACTCTGGATGGTTATCGGCCTGGTGCTCCTCTTCGGTGTCGTACCGTTCATCAGCAATGCCTATCTGTTGTATATCATTAACAATATGGGTATTTATGCCATCGCAGCAGTGGGTCTGAATCTGCTCATCGGATTTACCGGTCAGATCTCACTGGGCCACGGGGCCTTTTTCGGCGTTGGCGCCTATACCGGCGCCATCCTGGCCACAAAAGCGGGGGTCCCTTTTTTTCTGGCAGTGCCCCTTGCAGGGGTCATATCTGCAGCGGTAGGCATGCTCTTTGGTATCCCGTCGGCCCGCCTGAAACACCTGTACCTCTGTATCGCCACACTGGCAGGACAGTTCATCATCGAATATGTCCTGGTCCAATGGGAAGGTCTGACAGGGGGTGCGGAAGGCATCGTTGTGCCGAGAGCGACCCTTTTCGGGCTCAATTTGGGAAGTGACCGCGCTTTTTTTTATGTGACTTTCTTCTGTTTTGTGCTGATGGCCTGGATCGCCGTCAACCTGATCCGGACACGGATCGGCCGGGCCTTTATCGCGATCCGGGACAATGACCGGGCCGCCGAAGGAATGGGGATCCCGATCTTTCCCTATAAACTCCTTTCCTTTGCCATCAGCTCTTTTTACGCAGGTTTCGCAGGCGCCCTTTATGCTTACTATACCATGAGCATCACTCCGGAGCCGTTTAATCTGTGGCTGTCCATCGAATACATTGCCATGATCATCATCGGAGGACTGGGCAGCATTCCCGGGTCTGTCTTCGGTGCGGTATTCATTGTATCCCTGAATGAAACATTAAGCCATATTACGGAATATCTGATGAATGTGGGTACCTCCACCGGCATTGCCATCACCATCGCCCCGCTCCGTGAGTTTGTCTATGGTCTGGCCATCGTCCTGTTTATCATCTTTGAACCGAAAGGGCTGGCCGAAGTATGGCGCATTATACGGTCAAGCTTCAGGCTGTGGCCGTTCTCTTACTAAGAGGCTGTTGATACCATGCAGGATAATATCAGACTTCTGATCAATAACATCAGCGTTGTCTATTCGGATGTCATACAGGTCCTCAAGGGGGTCTCTCTGACCATCCGTGAAGGCCAGGTGGTTTCCCTGCTGGGGAGCAATGGGGCAGGAAAAACGACAACTCTGAAGGCCATTTCCGGGCTTCTGAAGCCTGAAAACGGAAAGGTGACGGAAGGATCGATTGAATATGACGGGAAGCCGGTCCAGAATTCTTCTCCGGAAGAAATCACCCGTAAAGGAATCATCCAGGTATTGGAGGGTCGCCAGGAATTTAAGTACCTGTCGGTAGAGGAAAATCTGAGGGTCGGCACGGCCACCCGATGGGGCAAGCCCTACCAGAACGATCTGGAAATGGTCTATAAATACTTCCCGGCCCTGCTTGCAAGGAAAAAGGCTCTGGCAGGTTACTGCAGCGGCGGCGAACTCCAGATGCTGGTTATCGGGAGGGCGCTGATGGCCCATCCGAAGCTGTTGCTCCTGGACGAGCCCTCTCTGGGTCTTGCTCCGCTCCTGGTCAAGGAGATATTCCAGATTATCCAACGAATCAACCGGGAGCAGGGGACCACCCTCATGGTGGTGGAGCAAAATGCCAATATGGCCCTTCAGATCGCACACTTTGGCTATGTAATGGAAAACGGGAAGATCGTCATGGAAAGTGGCGCCGAGGATCTCAGGGAAAACCCCGATGTGAAAGAGTTCTATTTGGGCACGGCCGCCTCAGGAGCACTCAAGTCTTACAAGAATGTGAAGGCCTACAAGCGTCGCAAACGGTGGCTCTAAATCCCTTTGCTGAAGAGAATCATGGTTTTTCTCAGAAACGTCGATGTCTACCGTCAACGTAACACAGCCACGTTGCTTGTGAGTTCCCGTGCAACGCTCCCTTCCTGATATTCAGTTGTCCTGGACCCGGTCCCTGCATCAACCCATCCATCACTGGAGATCGAAGTCTCATGGGTTCCAGCAATCCCCTTCAGAAACAGACCCTCCGGCAAGAGGGCCCTTTTCAATTTATTAACCCCGATGATTTTCCATCCCTGGGGATTGATCCGTCATCGGTGCCCATAGGGACCTTTGCCTCATTCAAACACCCCTCCCAGCTTCGGAGCAGATTCGGCGGCAACGCCTATGGGTTTGGACTCTTCGAAGATTATGATCGACTCAAACCAAAAGAAATCGAACAACTTCACAGCATCAGCCTTGATAATCCCGACGACATCCGATCGCATTACAAGGAACTTAATGAAATATATCGTAAAATGGGATTGCTGATCCGGTTTTCAAGCCATGGCAAACGGTATTATCTGATCCCTGTTCATCTCATGTCCAACTCGCTCATCCACGTCATGGCCAAGGTGGCCGAAATCAGCAAAATCGTGGGGTTCCACAGGAAAAGATTTTTAAAAGAGTATCTCAAGATCGGTGTCTTGTGTCGACCGGACGACCTCATTCTCCAGGAACTGCCCTTCCGGCTCAAGGAACATCATTTTATTGTTCTGGATTCCTCGGAAAAATTGACGAATCTGAACCAGGAACTGGACCTGATCATTTTGACCAGTGACATGTATGAGATTGTCTTGATGGAAAACTTCAGCCCACTTGCCCAGGAGGCACTTTCAAAAAAAAGCCTCGACCAGTATTGCACCCACCTGCTTTGGAAGCTCCGTAATTTGCTAAGGGCGGAGGAAGGCGAAATTTTTATTCTCGCGGAACACCTTACGGCCCGGACCCATCAAAGCGTCGAGCTGACCTTCAAAACCGAGCGTGAAGAAAAAAATTTTGCGTTGTTCACCCATCTCTTCAGTACCCGCAAGCGGTACACGATCAAAGATCATCAGGTCAGGGTGAATATTTTCGATCTTCAGAAGTATTTGAGCGACTCCTATGTGGAACAGGAAGGCATCAACGCATTGCTTGACGGGAAGTCCTTTGAGGAGCTGTCGATCGATGAGATCCACGAACTCCCATATATCAACACCCAGTTCGAAGACTGGTCCTTTTTTATTGACCAGGAAAAGGCGTGGCCAAGGCTGTTGTCTCCTTTTTTTGACAAGGTCTTTCTCAAACCTGTGGTGCCCGATCCCGTCAAAAGAGAGTGGCAAAAGCGATTTTCGTGCAGGGATTATTCCCCGAAGTACATGCTGATCTATCTGGGCCAGAAAAAGCCGGTGAAGACCCTGATAGCCGATGTCAAGAAGGACGTCACGAAATCAAGCCTGAGCGGCTGCCCCATTGAGCTTGTCGCTGATTACAGGAACTCCTTTGAGTACCTGATACGGACCCTGAGAGTTCTCCAGGGAAGGCTCAAAAGAGGAACGTATCAGGTCCTTCCCCAGGTCTTTATTGACCGACTGAAACTGCCGCTCGAGAGCAAGAGCAGGAGGTTCAGTGCCCTCAATGATGTGATTAAACTCACAAAAAAGATTTATTCAATCGAGAGGATCCGAGGTTACCTGAACCCTGGCGGGATTGAAGGTTCAAAAACCAGGCTTTTTGAGAATCTGGAGGCTCTTGCCCTATTTGGATTCACCCACAATGAAATGAAGGAAATCATGCTCATTGCCTTGGGACACACCGCCTTAGGTCGGATTATCTCGGGTAAGGTCAGTGAGAAGGCATTGAAACCGGTTTCTGATCTGGCGCGCACTTACGACCCGCCGCAGGCCCTTAACCTGCTCCGTTACTGCCGATTGATGACACTGGCCGAAACAGAGGCGGCCCGTGATGCAGAACTGACCCATGAACAGCTGCAACATCTTTTTGAGCTCTACGAATCTGCGGTCCGAGTCGTTGTCAACCGGGAACTGGACTGGGAACAGATCCTCGACGAAAAGATCATCGCCATGGGCGGTATCCACAACAAAGTCGTCCAGAAGACGCTCATGATGATGAACTATTTTGAGTTTCTCGACAACTGGGCTGAACTGAGCCAAAAGGGCCGGATGGAGAAGGAATCCTTGGCTGATTATGATGAACAGCGATTGGCAAGAATCGAGAACGTTATCAAGCTTGTCCATAAGATCGAACAATTCGAGGAGATGTACCTCAAATTCGACCCATTGCAGCTGCCGGCGTTTTACAGAAAATTTCTCGAACTGGCGTTCTACGGGACATGGCATCTCTTTGAGAGGATGGACAGCGACAATGTCTTTGTACTTCTCTGGATTGCAGTCAATGTGGCCCAGGGAGAAATTGTCAATTTTAACCCTGTGCTGGCCGATGTCGATACCCCCGAATTGGAAGACCGCCTGAAAAAGGTCGAGCAGGAGGCACGGTCCATCAATATCAGGCATCTGGATCTTGGTGTGCTCAAAGAGTTCAGCGATCGACTCAACCGGGAGAAGCTCTCATTCATCATGGGCACCGGTTTTCAGCTGAAAGTCTCCTCAATCACCCAGGCATTGGAAATCTCCTACAAAGATGTGGCAAAAGACATTGAACGCCTGAGGAAGGTCTCCCAGAGGATCGGGGGTCATCTCATTTCCGATATCCCGGTGACTTCCCTGAAGACGGTTGAGACCCTGTTTTCCAATCTTGAGGCATTTTATCAGGGGCATCTCAGAATTATTCATGAGGGAGACGATTCACTGAGAATACCCGCCAGACAGAAGAAGTGGTTTGAGGAGGTGGAGGAATTAAGAGCCAACCTCAGATCCAATTTCCTGAGTGTGATGTTTCGTCCTGAATCCCTTTATACGGATATTGACTCCCTCAATCGCCATGCTCCGTCCCTGCTGAATTTCCTGATACCGGAGTTTATGGCCCTTAAGGACCTCGACACCTCCGGGCATGTGTACCTGACATCCCCTGTCACAGACTACATTATTACGGCAACCCGGAAGTTTCAGGCCTTGATCACACATGACAGGCAGGGATTCCACGACACCGAGTTTCTGCGTAGACTGGCACAGAAAGAGTTCGGGCCGATGGCCACAGGGATCGTCGGTGTCAGCGAAGTGCAACTGGAGACGCTGTGGAATATCCTGGAAAGCCTCAAAAGCAATACGGACCTGTTCGATGCGCTCACCAAATCATTCATATTTCAGGATCTTGGCAGAGTTCCGGCCCTAAGGGAAAAATACGGAGATGAGATCAATCCCGCAGATCTTGCGGAATCCGGGGCCCTTCTGGTGGAAAGGGAAAGGATTGCCGAAAGATACAACCTCAGCGAGCAGGGCAAGTCCTGCCTCGTTTTTCTGGTTGGGACGCACGGACTGCTTCACCATACGGTCCGGGGAGAGATATCCTTCGCTGCCCTCCAATCGGTCCTTGATCTGTGTGACAGGGAACGGTTCGACGCCTTTCTGGTCTCTTCATTCATTATGCTCTCTGCCATCAGGGAAGACCTGATTCTGGAGGATCTGGCCATTCGACTGTTTCAGACAAGGGCCATGTGCCATAAGATTATCGATGGAACAACAACGCTTGAAAAGGAGTTGAACAAGATTTTTGAAGAGAGGGGTTCTCTTTTCTCAATCCTGGAAAGGCATAAAGCCGATGGGCTCCCTGAGGGCAAGTCATTGGCTGACTGCCTGGAATCGATCGATTGGAAAAAGGCCGAACGGTCAAAGGTCCTGCGAGCCGGAAAAATGATCTTCGCCACAGAGAGACTCCTGAGGCTGAGGGGCATTCGATATATTGAATTTCAGGATCTCGTGAACATGATACTGAAAGTCCCCCTGAAATATGTGCATAAGCAAAGGAGATTTCACAATGTGGGGTATGCCACATTCGAAAAGGAGGCCTACGAGGCCTTTCGCATCTACAGAAAGCTTCAGGCCCTGGCGGAACCGGTAAGGCACTTCATCCTCAATGAGCTCATCGGAGACAGGGTGCGTATATTCGGCTATGAGAAGGTGAGCGGTTTTCTGAGTTACGATAACCAGGTTAAACTCCTCCTGTTGGGGCTGTTAGGAACAAGGAACATGCGCTCCAATGGCCCTCCCATCTCTCTCAGCTTTTTGGGGATGATTCAGGAAATCGACAAACGGTACGAAGCGGTTAACGACTACCTCAACACCCTTTCTCTACAGAACATTTGGGAAGACAAGCATCTGCTGACCCATCTCCTGAGCGCCAAAACCGGCCTTCTCCTAAAAAAGGGGCATTTTCCCAATGTCCTCTCCGTCGAATTTCGGGACCGGATAGATATCTCTCGCAAGATAACGTACCTGTCATCCATCAACGATTTGGAACAACTGAAAAACTATTTTCATTACAGCCTGAGATCCTTGAGGGCATATCCCTTTTATACGGATGACTATGAGAGGCGCCTGGAGGTGGCATTCGAAGAAAGAATGACTGAAATTACCGATATGATCCTGAACCGCACGGAAAAGCAGATGGGCCTGGTCAAAGATTTCGAGGAACTCCATAACCTGGTAACCGACCTTCTGGACCGGGCATGGGATATCGGCTTCTCCCAGGAGCAGAAGCACCGGCTGCAGGATCTTTATGAGATGCGAAAGGATGCCTTGAAGAGAGAAAAGCTCACCGACATTGAAGGGTTTCTACGAAACATCCACGATATAAACGAGTTGCACGACTACTGGCGGAGCATCAAGTGGTATCTTCAGAGAAACCGTCGCTACTTTGGGAAGGAATTCGAGTACTTCATCGCTCAAAAATTTGACGCTGCCGGCGCCGCAATGTCGGCTCGCTGAAACCTATTCAACATACCGGCTCAGCAACTCTTTGGTCTTGACCACGTTCATGTTCAACCCCAACTCTTTTCTGTCAAATCCCATGGCCAGACCCAGGACCTGCGTCAGGTAGAGAATCGGAAGCTTATACTCCACATCAAACTGGGACTCAATGCTTTTCTGATTGCCGTCATACATGACCGAACAGAAAGGACACACCAGACAAAGCGCATCCGCTCCCGCGTCTTTGAGGGCGTCCAGCTTGTCTTTGCTGACGGATGCGGCGAGTTTTTCATCAACAGGGAGCACCGGTCCGCCGCAACACTTTTTCTTCCCCGAATAATCGACAGTCTCAGCTCCGGTGAGTGCCACCAGTTCATCGAGGGAACTGGGATCTTCCACATCGTCAAAATGATCGTGGACCTGGGAAGGCTTGAGGTAGTGGCAGCCGTAATGGCTCGCTATCTTCAGGCCGCTCAAATCTCTCTTCAGATGCGCCTTGATGGCTTCTTTTCCGATTTCTTCCAAAATGATCCGTGCAAAATGCCTGATCCTGGGGCTCTTTGTGTATTCAAGACCCACCGCGGAAAGACGTTCATTGACCCGAGATCTTTCCGCCTCGTCCCACGACAGGTGATATGCGGTCTCCGCCAGTTGCGATGTGCAGGAACTGCACAGGCAGCATATATCCAGGTTTTTCTCCTGGGCGCGGGAAAGGTTATAAGCGGCCATCAGCGTCGAGGCATCCATGCCTGCTGCCTTGATGGGAAATCCGCAGCACATGAACCGATCTATCTCTACCAGTTCAATCCCTAATGCCTCCGCCACCTTTCTGGCAGAAAGCTCATAATTTCTCGCCCTGGCGGGGATGGTACAGCCCAAAAAAAATGCGTATTTCATTCGTCCGTTCCTTGGGGTTTCACTAAATGAATCCGTCTCGGCAGTCTCTCCAGTGCAATGAAAGAGCCAAGCCGGCGCATCGCTGTGTTAAGCGGCATCCTGTCCGCAAAACAGCTTCTTGATTTCTTCGCACGAGGTAGGCAACTCCGGGAGTCCGGCCTTTGCCCGCTTCTTGTTGTCAAAATCGTCGATTGGATAGATCCGGCCCTCGCCGGTCACAAGCTTCAGCTGGGCCCGGATTCCTGACGGCGCATGGCCTTCTTTAATCGCCATGTTTTTCAAAAGGGTCATAAAATCGGTAATGTGCACGCCCTGAGGACATCGTTCCTGACAGGCGTAGCAACTGGAGCAGAGCCATATGAAATCGCTCTGAAGTATTTCCTTCTTGAGACCATAAAGCGCCATTCGGATAATACGGGTGGGGTTGAACGCCCCGTTGATGGACGATATGGGGCAGCTGGCCACACAGGTACGGCATGAAAAACAGGCCGATATCGTCTCTCCTCCCGGCTGTTCAGCCAGTTCCCTTACAAAATCAGGATCGCTTTGATCCAGTTCGATGGTTCCCATACATTCACCTTGATAGCATCCATTGCGGCATTAAAGGAAATATCGTCCTCCTGGGCCCTAAATTCCAGCGCTCTCAATCCTTGAATTCCTGAGTTCTCAATCCCTCAATTCCTCAATCCCCTTTACATCTCATTGATCATGGCCATGATCTGCTCTTCTCCGAATCCCTTCAAGTTCAATGCGCCGGATCTGCATGAGGCCACACAGAGACCGCATCCCTTGCACAGGACCGGGTTGACCTCCATCTTCCCCTTGAAAGGGCCTCTCTCTAAAGGCGATGGCGCTGAGTAGGGGCAGATGACCGCGCAAACCCCGCATCCACTGCATGCAATAGGGTCTATCCAGGCCACGGCGCCGCTCATGCGGACACGCTTTTGGGCCAGGAGGGTCACAGCCCGGGATACAGCGGCCAGGGCCTGGGCCACAGACTCATCGATGGGCTTGGGATAGTGATTCATCCCACACAAAAACAGACCGTCCGTGGCAAATTCAGACGGTCCCAGTTTGGCGTGGGCTTCTACAAAGAATCCGTCTTCATTCAGCGGAACCTTGAAAAGCCGGGCGAGATTCCCCTCATCATGGGGCACAATGGCCGAGGCCAGAGAGACGAGGTCCGCATGGATCACGAGATCTTCATCCAGAACGCGATCGGTCACCGCAATCTCGATCCTCCCATCGCTCTTAGAAAGCCGGGGCTTACGATCCACTGAAAATGGGATGAAGATGATCCCAGCCAGGCGGGCATCCCTGTAAAGGTACTCCCTCTCCCCATAGGTACGGATATCCCTGTAGAGGATATAGACCCGCATATGAGGGTTCAGCTTTTTCAGGTGAAGAGCGCTTTCAATGGCATGGGTACAGCAGACCCGTGAACAATAGGGCCGCTCCGGTTCCCTGGATCCGACGCACTGGATAAAGACGGCGGATCGTATCTCTTTAAGGGCCGGATCGTCTTCAATGAACCGCCGATCCAGCTCAAGATGGGTGACCACCCTCGGGTCATCTCCGTAGAGATACCCCCGGGGCTTCGACTCCTCAGCCCCGGTAGCGAGGACCGCGATTCCGTGCTCCACCACGGATTCCTTCCGGCCGGATAAAAGGGTGGTTTTGAAATTCCCGACAAAGCCCTCCACCTGGCTCAAATCGGTATCGAGGTGAACGTTGATCCGGGGGTCCGATTCAACCGACTGAATGAGTTCTGTTAGGTTCTTCTGGATGTCCTCTCCCTTCCAGGTTCTGAAAAGATTCCGGGCCTGTCCCCCCAGGGATGCGGTTCGTTCCACCAAGGCGACCTCGTACCCCTGCTCGGAGAGGCTTCTGGCAGCCTTCATCCCGGCAATTCCCCCGCCCACCACAAGCGCCCGCTGGTCGATATCCAGTTCGGTCTCGTGGAGGGGCGCTATCAGGGCCGCCTTGGCCACGGCCATTCGAACCAGGTCTTTCGCCTTTTCCGTCGCAAGGGCGGGGTCATCCTTGTGGACCCAGGAATCCTGATTCCGGATGTTGGTCATCTCAAAAAGATACCGGTTCAGCCCCGCATTGACCAGGGTCTCCTGGAATAAGGGCTCATGGGTCTTCGGTGTGCATGCGGCTACGACAATGCGGTTGAGACCCTTTTCCCGAATCACTTCCGTCAGGGTCTTCTGGGTATCCTGGGAGCAGGAATAGAGGTTGTCGTCCACATATTCCACATAGGGGAGGGATGCAGCATAATCCCGTACACCCGGCACATCCACCACCCCGCCGATATTAATGCCGCAGTGGCAGATAAACACGCCAATTCGGGGCCTCTCCCCCTGAATGTTTCGCTCTTCCGGAAGGGATTGCACACGGGTGAGGGTGTTTCTGGCACTGCTCAGGAGGGCCCCTGCCTCGGCCGCCGCGGAACCGGCTTCAATAACCGACTGGGGGATGTCTTTGGGCGCCTGAAACGCGCCGCAGACATAGATCCCTTCCCTGCTTGTCGCCACCGGATCAAAAGAGGCGTTTTTGCAGAAATTTCCCTCGGTCAGGTCAATACCAAGCCGACCGGCCAGTTCAACCGCCTCTTGGGTCGTCTCAAGGCCTACGGACAGAACGACCATATCGAAAGATTCCTGAACGATTTCCTCTTGTTCGTTCACATACGGGATGACCAGCTCATCCCGCCCCTCAACTGTTTCGACGGCAGGAACCCTGGACCGGATAAACCGGACCCCGTGCTTCTGAATCGCATCGTTGTAGTAGCGCTCAAAATCCTTTCCATGGGTCCGCATGTCCATGTAGAAGACGGCACAGTCCAGATCAGCCCCGGCATGCTCTTTCGCGATCACGGCTTCCTTGATGGCGTACATGCAGCAGACCGAGGAACAGTAGGCATGGTCGCATCCATGGATGTCCCTTGAACCCACGCATTGAATCCAGGCGATCTTTGTGGGGGCCTTATGGTCCGAGGGCCGTACCAGGTGACCCATGGTGGGGCCGGAGGCCGACAGGATTCGCTCAAACTCCATGGAGGTCAAGATGTTGGGATGCTTTGCGTAACCATAGTTTTTCAAGGAAGACGGATCAAAGGGCTTAAAACCGGGGGCGAGGATAATGGAGCCCACATTCAGTTCGATGGTTTCGTCCTCCTGGGTATAATCGATGGCGTTGACCCCACAGACCTCTGAACAGATGCCGCACCCGCCGCTCTTGAAGTGGATGCACCGGGTCCGGTCGATGGCCGGCGTATTCGGAACAGCCTGGGCATACGGCACATAGACCGGTTTGCGACCCTTGAGGCCCATGTCGTACTCGGAGGGAATGGGCGCCACCCCGAATTTATTGATATGTTCCAGCCGGATATGCCCGGTGGGACAGATCGACACGCAGGCCCCGCACCCCATGCAGACATCGGTCTGGATGTGAAAGGGAGTATCGACCGCTATTTTCGCCCCTCGCCCGGTCAGGCTAATGGCGCTGTTTCCCATTCGACCGCAGATGCGCACGCAGAGCCCGCAGAGGATGCAGTCGTCTCTCTCCTTTGTAAAACGGGGCTCTGCAATGCCGTATTTCTTTGCCAGATCAACCACGACCGGGACATCCGGACAGCGGGCCAATAACAGCTCCACGATCAATTTGCGGCCCTGATGAACCGCCTCGGTATCGGTAGAGACCTCCATGCCCTCCCAGACGGGGTAGTTGCAGGCAGTGACATAGCGGGTCTTGCGGCCGTCAAAAAGTTCTACCGTACAGAGCCTACACATACCGGCAGGCTCCAGGGCCTCGTGGTGGCAGAGGGTAGGGATTTCGATGCCATATCGCCTGGCTGCCTGGAGAAGATATTCTCCCTCCTCTCCTTGAACCTCTTTTCCATTGATTTTGAATGTTATCATAGGTAGTGCCCACCCACAAATGAGATAGTTTTTGCAAGGTCAAGAAAAATGAGGATTTTAACCACAGGAATACATTGAAGTATTTCGAGGATTAAAATCCGAATCTGACGCAGAGATTGCGGAAAATAGCCATTTATAGATGAAAACCAGGTAATTCCTTCAAGTTACCGTATCACCAGCGCATCAAACTTGCACGCCTCATAACAGATGCCGCATCGAATGCATTTTTCCTGATCCAGCCGATGAGGCTTCTTTTTCTCGCCGGTGATGGCCTCTTGAGGGCATTTGCGGGCGCACAGACCGCAGCCGGTACAATCCGCTTCGTCTATCTCATAGTGAAAGAGGGCCTTGCAGACGCCGGCCTCGCACTTCTTATCGTGGATATGGGCCTCGTATTCATGTCGAAAATAACGGATGGTGGTCAAAACCGGATTGGGGGCCGATGTGCCCAGTCCACATAACGAAAACTTCTGGACCATATCGCAGAGTTCTTCCAGCAGTTCGATATCACCTTCCCTGCCGTTTCCCTCACAGATGCGGGTCAGGATCTCCAGCATCCGCTTGATTCCTTCCCGGCAGGGATTGCACTGCCCGCATGACTCCTCCATGAGGAAGTCCAGGAAATAGCGGGCCACGTCCACCATGCACGTATCCTGATCCATGACGATCATGCCGCCCGACCCCATGATGGAGCCCACTTTTCCCAGTTCGTCAAAATCGACGCCCAGATCCAGAAACTGCTCCGGGATACATCCTCCGGACGGCCCGCCGGTCTGCACCGCCTTGAATTTCTTCTTCCTGGGTATTCCGCCTCCGATATCGTATATAATGGTGCGCAGGGGGGTTCCCATGGGCACTTCCACAAGACCGGTATTGACCACCTTCCCCACCAGGGAGAATATCTTGGTCCCCTTGCTGGTCCCGGTCCCGATCGACGCGTACCAGTCGGCCCCCTTATCGATGATGATCGGGACGTTGGCCCATGTTTCCACATTGTTTAAATTTGAAGGCCCCTGCCGGAAGCCTCTCTCCACGGTATGCACGTACTTGGCCCGGGGCCGTCCCGGCATCCCCTCTAGGGATGCCATGAGAGCGGTCGATTCGCCGCACACAAAGGCCCCTCCCCCTCGACTGATCTGGATGTCAAAATCGATCCCCGAACCGAGGATATCCCTGCCGAGCAGACCTTGTTCCCAGGCCTTTTCGAGGGCAATGGTCAGGTTCTTAACGGCAAGGGGATACTCGTGCCGCACATAGACAAAGCCACTGCGTGACCCGATGGCGATGGCCCCGATGATCATCCCTTCGATAATGGCATGCGGATTACCCTCCAGCAGGCTACGGTCCATATAAGCCCCGGGATCGCCTTCGTCCGCATTGCAGATGATGTATCGCTCCCCTTCGTGTTTCCGACAGCTTTCCCACTTGATGCCGGTGGGAAATCCGCCGCCCCCCCGGCCCCTCAGGCCGGATTGCTTGATCTGTGCGATGATTTCCAGGGGTTCCATGTCAAAGAGTGCCTTTTCAAGGGCACGATAACCGTTCACTGCGATGTAATCATGGATGCTGGTGGGGTCGATGATGCCGTTGTTGCCAAAGATGATTCGCTGTTGGAGACGGTAGAAAGGAATGTCTTTTTCGTGGGTGATCTTCTTCTTCGTGGCCGGGTCCTTAAACAGACGTCCCTCCACCAGTTCTCCGATCCGGACTGTCTTTTCGACGATCTCCGGGATGTGGGCCTCTGTCACCTGGGGGTAGAAGATTCCTTCCGGGTGAAGGACCATGATCGGCCCCTTCTCACAGAAGCCGTGGCATCCTGTCAGTTTGACCTCCACTTCATCCTGAAGCCCCTGACGGGTCAGTTCCTCATTAAGCGCCCTGTAGACCTTTGCCGTGCCGTAGGCCGCGCATCCGGAACCTGCACACAGGGAGATCAGCCGCCTATTTTGCCCCCTCCGCTCCTCCTTCAGCCGGTTCCTGAACGCCCCGAGGGCGTCTCTATCTTTCAGCCTCCCCATCAGCTCAACCACTCCTTTGTTCCCCGTCGCTGTCATCTGCACGACGTCGGTAATCGTCAATCAGCTTCACAGCCTTGGAACTGTCCAGCCCCCCATGGGTTTCCTGATTCACCGTTACCACGGGGCCGGAGGCGCAGCAACCCACACAGCGGACCGCTTCCAGCGTAAAGACGAGATCACCGGTGGTCTCTCCTTCATTGATGTGCAGTTTATCCGACAGGGCGTCCATGACCCGGTTGGCCCCCCGTACATGACACGCGGTCCCGGTGCAGACGTTCACGATATATTTCCCACGGGGCTCCAGGCTTATGGTCTTGTAAAAGGTGGCCACACTGTAGATGAGGCTTTCCCTGACGCCCAGTTTTTCCGAAAGGACAGGGACCACCTCTTTCGGGACATAATTATATATGTCGCTGATATCCTGCATGATCATCAACAAAGCCTCGGGATTCCCCGAGTACCGGTCGATAATCGCATCGATCTGTTGGAAGTCTATATCAATCGCTCTTTCCATTCTTCTTCACTCGCCTGGCGCCGGCCCTGTCGGAATCATATGAGGTCCACGGCCGGAAAGCTGGTGACAGGACAGTTTTCGATACAGCTGCCGCATCCGGTGCAGAGGTCGGTGCGAATGCTGCGAGCACGTTTCTTTATCTTTACCTTGTAGTTTCCCGCAGTGCCTTCAACGGACTCAAGGTCCGCATAGGTGATCAGTTCGATATTCAGGTGCCGGCCGACCTCGACCAGTTTGGGAGAGATGATTCACATGGCGCAGTCATTGGTAGGGAAGGTCTTGTCCAGTTGGGCCATGGCCCCGCCGATGGCAGGAGATTTTTCCAGAAGATAGACATAGTAACCCGCATTTGCCAGGTCAAGGGCCGATTGCATCCCTGCAATCCCGCCCCCGACAACCAGTACAGAGCCCCTTACCTCAATTGACATGGGCGATCTCCTTGTTAGGGTTTTCGGTATCCTGATACTCGGGAAAAGATGACTATATTGTAACTATATTATAGCCATTATGCAATAGATTTACCACGAAAATACATCCGGTCGCAGTGACGTCTCCACCTGCCACCTACAGTTTCTCGATATCTTCTCGAATCCTTGCCCAGTAGTAGCTCACCAATCTCTCGTTGGACATGATCATATCCAGCTGACGGGTATGAATGGTGAGATAACCGATAATCTTCAGCCGCTGTTTCATTACTGCCTCTTCTTGATCCTCCAGACGGGCGGTGACATGGTCTTTCCGCAACGTTATCCTGAAATCATGCTCTTCCAGGATGTCTCCCACAAATAGCGCCCGCTTCAACCGCCTTTCATAGTCCGCAGCCCCCCCTTTGAACTGAAAGCTGATATAGTTTTCACCGGCGCGTTCACCGACCAGGGTTTCCACACTGGAAAAGTGGAAACCCAGTCGCGAATGGAGGCTGCAATAGTTTTTTGAAATCATGAAGTAGTTTCGGTTGGCGAACTTGGAGCGCACGGTGGGGATGAAGGCCCGGTTGGTGGTGGCCTGGAACATGACGGACACAAACCCCTTTCCGTCAACCGGAGGGGGACCCTCCCACGGAACCGCACTGATCCCGTCCCACAGTGCCAGCATAGGGATGGAGGCAATATTTTCCAATCTGATATACTTTTCACGGACCTCTTCCGTGAATCCATCATCCAGGTTCAGAACCCACCACTGCATGGGCACATCGCAGAAGAGCTGCTTGCTGGAACGCTCGGGAAACCGGTGATCCTTCCCGAACCGGAACATCTCATGCACCGCCTTTTCATGGCAGAACCGTGTGATATCGTGGAACGTCCGGCAGTTTTTAGGAGCAAAGGCCGGGGCATCGGGATCCAAAAGGTTCAGAGGGATGATATGCTGCGCCGCCCCTTTCAGGGCCTCATAGACCGGACTCCCCTCCATCAGGTTCTTCGCGACCTCCTTTTTTTCAAGCAGAGACGCGATCTTTCCTTCATATACCCCTCGGCCGCCGGCATCGACAGTCACCATCTGCCCGTTCTTCACAAGGCTGACAATCCCTTCCAGCCCGAAAAGGGCCGGCACGCCGAATTCCCTGGCTACGTTGGCCAGATGCCCTGTAACGCCGCCCTTTTCCGTAATCACGGCAGCCGTCCGGTTCATCAGTGAGGCCCATCGAGGCAGGGCCTGAAACGTCACGAGAATCGCCCCCTCAGGAAACTGGAGGATATCCACGTCTTTTCTCACAACAAATACCTTTCCTGCCGCTGTTCCCGGGCTTGCCGACACACCCCCTTTCAGGATAACCGGTCCGGGCGCCTCTTCAACATATGTTTCGAGTTCGGAACCCTTCAATTCTTCAACCTGCTGCAAAGGACGGCATTGCAGCAAAATAATGGCGCCATCTTCCTGAATCGCCCATTCAATATCCTGGGGTGCGCCGTAATGCGCCTCCAGGGTTACACCCAGGCGGGCCAGTTCCAGTACCTGATCATCCCTCAGGGAGGGTAGCCCTCTTTCATCTCCGGTCATATCCAATCGGCAGATCCCTGCGTCCGCGTAGCATACGAACTTCTGGTCTTTCAATGCGATTTCCCTTCGAAGAATTCTCAGGGGTTCGCTGCGGGAGACGATGAAGAGGTCTGAGGCAGATCTCCCATCAACAACCGACTTCGGCAACCCCCAGACCGAGTTGATGACAATGGCGTCGTCACGGATATTAAGAGGGTTTCTTGAATAGAGAACACCCCCGGAAACAGGGTCTACCATGCTCATGCATCCCACGCACATGGCCACATCTTCATCCCGGATACCCCGGTTCACACGATAGGCCATTGCCGCCAGGCCGTATTTACTGGCGACAATCTCCTTGTAAACGTCCGGGATATACGCGCTGTATACATTCAACTCCGAAAGATACTGACCGGCGAATGATGTCCGGGCAAAGTCCTCTCCGAGGGCGCTGCTCCTCATGGCAACCCGGATATCCTTTCCATCCACCTCCTCCAGGCGCCGGTACGCTTCTGAAATGGCTCCGCTGAGATCTTCCGGCAGGGGGGACCCGATAATTAACTGCCGGATAGCGGCGCTGAGGGCATGGAGCTGATCCAGCCGGTCCACATTGGTGGCCTGGATACGGCGGTCGATCTCGGATTGAAGGTCATTGTATTCCATGAACCGGTGGTAGGCACTGGCAGTGACCGCAAACCCGTTCTGGACCCGTATGTAAAGCCGATTCCGGAGTTCCCCTAAATTTGCGATCTTGCTCCCCACCTGATCCGCCATATCCTTGTCCACTTGACTCAAGGGGACGACCAGAGGCCCTTCCCGGGTCACATTCCGGTGGGCAATGTATGGATTGATGTTTAACTGGATCTCCTTAAAACGCCCATAGAGGTCTTCATATTTTTGGGGGGTCAGTTCGTTCAGGTTCTTGGCGATCTGCCAGACAGCGGTCGATACGGCGGTACACCGGGATCGAACAAAGGTCATGCCGAAAGGCTTCGTTCCCCCGAGTGCTTCCTCCATTTCCGCCATGATCTCGAGGGCCCTGTTATTGGCATTCAAAAGGTGCTTGAAATGGTGATACCGGGTTTTGAAGTCATGACGGAGCGCCTCGGCATCCATGACGGCAGCCTGTTCCCCTTTCGGAAAAAGGCCCCTTATGGCGGTCAGTATGCGGCACATGGGTTCTGAATACTGGATAGTCTTTACCCCGTTACGGGTTACGTTTTGCAGTAAAACGTAAATTCCATTTTCAGCTTTCGGCGGAACTGAACCGCCTTGCGCCTTGAGTTTACCGTTTTCTATTCATTGCCGCAATCAAAAGGGCTAAAGGCCGTCACTGCATTGATAGCCTTTAGCCCTTTTAGCGTGTGCTCCGCTTCTGAAAATACTCAATCTTGCTGCATTCGCGAAAGGTCAATCCCGCCACGTCGGGACTCGCGCAAAGATGCAAAGCACGAAAAGATATCTTTAATATTTCAAATAGATTATCCCTGTGTTCTCCGAGAGCTCTGTGAGAAATATCACTCAGTGTTCCAGCCGCATGCCCCATCCCTCAAACATGTACATGATTGCAAAACCATACCACAATGTGTAGACGACATAAAAGATCAGCGAAAAAATCACGATACCCACCTGGTCGCTGATTTTCTGGGGTTCAATCCCGTAATAGTTGTAAGAGGGCTCCACTCCCTTCTTGATCACGAGGACCACGGCCTTGGCCTCTTTGAATTGTTTCTGCTTGCTCAGGGCCTTGTCCATTGCATTCAGGGCCTTCCACCAGTTGAAAAGGACCTGTCTCTCATCATAGCCGTATTTGACGGAGACCGCCTCTCCCTGGTTGTTGTACATCCTGTCTGAGTCGGCCAGACAGTTTTTCAGTATCTGACCCAGATCTCCGCTGACACGCAGGGCGTCCCCGGCAACATTCACGGATGCGCCCCCTTTCTGAAACAAAAGAGCCGTCTGCTGCGCCTGTTTGTCATCCCCCATGGGCAGGGTCACTTCTATGGATCGACCTGTATATCCAGCGGTCTCTTCCAGGACCTTTGGGATATAGTAGGCGGATCCCTTTGATATGGAATTATAGAGTGCATCCAGGTACTCCAGGCCGTTCTGACCCTTGAACACGGGGGAGAATATGATGATCAGGACCGCGACAAATGCCGCCAACAGAATGAGGCCGCCGGAAAACACCTTTTTGTTTGCAATCATGATCCCACCTCCTCTCCCTTGAGTACGCGGATGTTGCCTATAAACGTGCCGATCACCCAGACCGAAAAACCGCCAATGACGATGAAAAAGGCCCACACGCCAATGGTCTCCAGGACCGCACCTGTCTGATGCGAGATGGGAATGACGTCCATTTCCCCCAGCTTGGCCGGCAGGGCGAAAATCCGGTTTACGAATCCGGCCAGGACCGCCATGGCGTAAAACCCCCGGATCGTGATGCCGGGGACCACCTTGGTCACCATGGCGCCGATCTGGATACCCACCAGCGACCCCAGCAGCATGCCCATTGCCAGGGTATAGAAGATGAAACCGTAGATAGCGTACTGGCTGATGGCCGCATACCCCGCCGTGAACACGATCTGGAAGATATCGGTCCCCACCGTTGTCATGGAGGAAACGCCCAGCATGTACACAAAAATCGGGAAGGTCAGAAAACCGCCGCCAACCCCCATGATGCCGGCGGCCAGCCCCACAAGCGCCCCGCTAAGGACCAGGAACAGCCATGAAATGCTCCTTCCTCCCGGGGTCAGATCATAATCGAATTTCACCATGGGGGGGATCTTCATGGATTGCAGCTTTTTGGGAAGGTTCCCCATTTCCGCCCCCTCGGCCCTTCCCCCGTGGGCATCTCCACCCCCATGGGGGGCATGAATTCCCTTATCGGCCTTTCTCGCCCTGAGGAAATCGGTCATGGCATATATGCCCAGAAACCCTAACATCAGGGAGTAGATGGTGGTAATAAACGCATCACTCAGAACCGGGTTGATCTCGTAGAGCACCCGGTTGATCAGCCCGCCGACGGTCGCTCCGATAATGGCTCCGACCAGAAAGACGATGGCCAACGACACCGAAACATTCCCCAATTTCCTGTGGATGACGCTTCCCATAATTGCCTTGGCAAAGATATGGAAAAGGTCTGTGCCCACGGCCAGGATGCCTTTGATGCCGGCGCTCATGAGGGCAGGTGCAATAATGAAACCGCCGCCTGCCCCGATACATCCGGTAATAAGACCGGCCCCGAGGCCGATCAGTATGGACACGATAAAGATTCCTGTACTGTAGAAGGCCGGGCTGTAGGCCTTCTTGCCGCCCAGCAGATGAGGGAGGGCCGTATTGATCTGTTCGGCAAAGGCAATACCTCCCAGTATGATCGGGATGGTAAGGAGACCCAGGATGATTAACCGCTTTCTGTCTCCCAGTATCGTCTTCGATACGGATAGTTCCCACATCGCATGGGCCCTCGCGCCCATCATCATAAATTTTCCCCACTCTCTGAAGAATTTCATTTTCAGTTTGCTCCTTTCCCGGGTGCAACACGCCTGGTCGACGGGTTATCGAACACCAACTGCGGGGTATGGATTACGGCTTGGAGGTTGCAGGTTGTGGGTGACACAGGTTTCACATTTCGTAACACTTGAGTCATCTGAAAATACGGCAAGAGGCCCATGGGCCGAACCGGCTGCGATAGATATCATCAAAAGGCTGAAAAGTTACCACATTCCACGTTTTGGGCTTCAGTTTTCAGGCGAAAGCCCGGTCCGTTCATCGATCTTCTTTTCGTGAAGGTACTTCCGTTTTGAGGCATCCTCGATCTTGTACAACAGGTCATCGATAGCCATCGGCTTCATGAGGTAGTCAAACGCGCCCAGTTCCATCCCCTGGATCGCCACCTCCACATTGGCATGACCGGTCAGCATAATGACCTCTATCAACGGATGTCGCTCCTTGATGCTCCGCAGTGTCTGAATCCCGTCCATTCCCGGCATCTTCACATCCAGCACCACCACGTCTACAGGATGGTTTTCCAAAAATTCGAGAGCGGCCTCGCCGCTTTGAACGGCCGTGGCATTGACGTTTCGTTTGTTCATCCGTTTGGTCAAGGTGTTCACAAACTCTACCTCATCGTCCACAAGCAACACCCTAACGCCATCCAATGGAACCACCTCCCTCTGAACGGGCAGCCTCTCGAATCTTCTCTACCAGGTCTTCCAGTTCACATGGTTTGGTAAGATAATCGAAGGCTCCCTCCTTAAGCCCGTCCCGCGCAGCCTGCTCCGAGCCATGCCCCGTGAGCATGATAACCGCCATCTCAGGGTAGGCCTTCTTAAAGATTTTGAGGACCTCAATGCCGTCCATGTCCTCCATTTTGAGGTCTAGAACCGCCACGTCGAAATCGTTTTTTCGGATGCACTTGACGGCCGCAGTGCCTGTGTAGACAGGCGTAACCGTCATGCCTCGCTTCCCAAGTCTCTTGGCCAGGATGTCGGCAAACCCTATCTCGTCGTCCACCAGAAGGACGCGAATCGTTTCCTTTTGCCCCTCTTCCCTTTCTGCCATCCTCAGGGTCCTTATGCGTGCCGGAGGGGAGCAGGCGCTCGTCCCTTCGGCCGAACAAATGACATTCACGCTGCCGTTGTCGCCTGAAGGCCAACCTCCAGGGGAATCTTGACCACGAAGGTAGCGCCCGCACCAACGGTGCTCCTCACCTCAATGTCGCCGCCCATCTTTTTAATGATCCCGTAACAGATGGAAAGGCCCAGTCCCGTTCCCTTTCCGACCGGTTTCGTGGTGAAAAACGGATCGAATATCCTGGCCAGATTGGCTCCGGGGATCCCTGGACCCGTGTCTGCCACCGTCACCATGATAAACTCCCCGTCCAGCCGGCTCGATATCTCTAAGGCCCCCCCCTCTTTTTCCATGGCATCGAGCGAATTGTTGATCAAGTTGAGCAGCACCTGCTGCAATTCGGTCTGAGATACCCGGATGGTGGGGAGATCATCCTGAAGATCCGTATGGATCGTCACATTGCCATACCTGGCCCTCTGTGCAGAGAGCGCAATCAGCTCTTCGATCAGATCATTCACCTGAACATCATTGGGCCTGGAATCGGTCTTTCTCGCAAAACTGAGCAGTTTGTGGGTGATCTCCTTGCAGCGTCTTCCCTGGCTCCGGATCTGGCCCAATGCCCGCTGGAACTCTCCCAGGTTTTTTCCTTCCTTGAAGTCCTCTTCTTCCAGGAGGTCCTCTATCCAGCCCGCCTCTTCCACCATGATAGCCACCGGGTTGTTGATTTCATGGGCAATGCCTGCGGCCAGTTCTCCCACCGAGGCCAGTTTCCCCGTCTCCACCACCTGTTCGGAAATCATCTCCTTTTCCCGATCCGCCTCGGCCACACGGTTGACCATCCGCCTCGATACGACAAACCCGGTAACGACAATGGCGATGCCGGCCAACACCACAATGGCGATGGTAACCCGCAGGGTCCTGCGCAGGTCCGAGTAGGCGTCCGAGGCCTTCTGCTGGTAGATCAGGAGCCAGTCACCATGTTTCAGCAGGGCCGATACATAGATCACCAGGTTGTCCGCATCGTCTTTTCTCTCGATGAAGTAGACGCCGTTCTTGTATTCTTTGCACTCGGCAAAACAGTCATTATACGGCGCCTTGCTGGGGACCAGATCATACATTGGCTTGGTCTGAAATTCGCCTTTCTTGTTCAAAATAAAAGCAAAGCCGGTTTCGCCGATACGGATATTCTCCACCAGGTTATTAAAGGCCACAAAATCAATGGTGGCCCTCAGTATCCATGGCTCGCCCTTCCAGTCGTCTCTTACGGCGATAATGAAGTGCGGCAGGCCCCGAAGACCCAGGAAGACATCGCTTTTGTAGTAGTCGCTTTTCATGGCCGTCTGAAACCACTCTGCGTTTGAATAGAGGGCCTGCCCCAGCTTGAACGGCCCTGCATAGGCCACCTGAAGGCCTCTCGAGTTGACGACGCCCAGATCCACAAACACCGGGCCATAATTCTGCTGCAGGAGCTCGAGCCTGTCACGCAGAAAAGATTCATTGGCCAGCTCCTCATAGCTGAACGTCTTGGCAAGCAGGCGGATGTCGCCCAATTTCTCTTTCAGGAAGCTATCGATGCTCTGTTTATGCTTGAGGACCAGTTCTTCCAGGTGGGCCCGGACCTTTTCGTGGTAGGAGATGTCGAACTCGTATAAAATGATGCTGCTGACCACGATCATCGGCGTGATCGCAACGAGGATGATGACCAGAAGAATATTTCGGGTCAGGGAATAGTAATATCCATTATGCGTTTTCTTTTCCTGATCCATTCAGATCACACTGGGCGGCTGTTGGGAGGTAGGCCCGGGGCTCTCTCCAGGCGCCTGCACAGGCCCGGGTGCAATGACGCCTTACTCCAGGCCGTGCAGCGACATGGCTTCCTTTACTTTGGCTTCCCGGATTTTCTCTTCATGGTTTCGCTTTTTCTGGGTCGCCTCACCCACCTTGAGCATGAGCTGTTCAATGTCGCACGGTTTCAACAGGTAATCGTATGCCCCCCGCTTCATCCCTTCGATGGCCGATTCGATGGTGCCGTGGCCGGTCAACATGACGACCTCGGTCAAAGGGTATGACTTCTTGATCTCCCCCAGGGTTTCGATGCCGTCCATGCCCGGCATCTTGACATCCAGGATGACCACATCCGTGTTTCTGTTCTTGTCCAGGACTTCGAGTGCCTCCTTTCCGCTGAAGGCCGTATTGACATTGAGATCGCGTTTCAGGAGACGCTTGGTCATGGTCTCCACAAAAGGAACCTCATCATCTACCAGTAAAACCAAAGGTTTCATAGCCGTTTTCCTCCTTTGACGCTTGATTCTCGAAACACAAAAAGCCGGGAACGTGGGCCTCCATCAAGAGCCTTCATCATATTCACCGAATCCCGCTGTCCAGACGTCCGACCTACTTCATGCCGGCGTCCATGGCGCTCTTGGCGGTCTCAAGGATGCCCTCGGGGAAGCCGACGATGTTATAAATCAACAGGAATTCAACGACCCAGAGCACCGCCATGGAAAGGAGAAAGAGCACAAAGCCGTATTTGATGAAGTCCAACGGATGAATCATCTTTTCGCCCGAATCCGGGTAGGTTCCCAGACCGTAGACAATGGCGTTGTTCGGGGTCCCCACGATAAGAAAATGGGCAAAAGAGGTGGCCATCGCCACGCCGAGTCCCACGGCCCAAGGCTCGCCTGCAACACCGGTCATGATCCCCATCGGAATCACAATGGGTCCCAGAAGGGCGGTCGTACCGGCATCGGACATGAAATTGGTCATCAGCCCGGAGAGGGAGGAGAGTCCGACCCATAGGCCGTAGCCCTTGTTCATGTCCACGCTGGAAAGGATATGCAGAAAACTCTGTGCCAGCCACATGGCCGCACCGCTTTCCTTGAGCAGGGCGCCCAGGGTGAGGGCGCCGCAGTACATGAACCATGCATCCCAGGAGATGCCGCCCAGGATCTTTTTCCAGTCCGTGGTCCTGAAGATGACCGGGATCAGAAGGGCGAGGAGCGCAGGACCTCCAAGGCCCAGTTCCTCCCCGCCGACGATCCAGAGCAAGAGGATGAGGAGGAGCATCCCGAAGGTTACATACTCCGGGTACGTCATCTTGCCCATCCGCCGGGTCTCTTCCTTGATGGCGGCAAGCCCGGGGGTCAGGTCCGTGGTCTTGATCTTCCGCTTGAAAAGAATCAGCATGTACAAAGCCACAATGAGTCCCAATATGGGAACAATCGGAAAGCCGTATTTCATCCAGGTGAAAAAGTCCATGGGGACTTGATACTCACTCCAGAAACCCATCATAATCACGTTACGGCCGCCGGCTGCAGGCGAGCCCACACCACCCACGTTCAGGGCATAACAGAGGGTAAACATCAAGAATTTTGCCAGGGCGGGATCGTGTTGGATCTTACCCCCGCTGCTGTTGGCCGATACGGCCCCGAAATAGACCGCTGCCATCACCGGGGTCATAAAGGCACACATGGCGTGGGCCGATATGAAAGACCCCACCACCGACATGCTGATGCACAGGACAAAGACAGGGACCATAAACCCTTTGGTCCATCCTAAAAGCCAGCTTGCCAGCCGTTTATGGAGACCCACGTCCACGACCGCCACGCCCATGGCCAGGACCCCCAGGAGGAACATGGGGGCATCGCCGGCAAAGGTCTTTCCGATCATGCTGCGGGGAAGCAGATGGAGGAAATAGGCGAGGACCGGCATCAGGACGCCGGTCAACCCGATCGGGATGGCCTCGGTGGCAAAAAAGATAATGGCCATCGGGATAATACCCAGGACCGTCATGGTCTTATCGGCGGCTTCCGGAACGCTGTGGGCTACCTCCCATTCTATCATTTTCTGGGCAAAACCGTACTTCTCTACAATCTCCACAAGCGTCTGCGGCACAGGGAGCAAAAAAGCGATCAGGACAAAAATCGCAGCGCCGATACAGATCCATAGCAGTTTATTGGCCAGGATTCCACCCCCGCCGGCCTCGTGTTCCATTTCGTGACTCATCGAATCCATTCCTCCTTATCCGAGATGTAACCCCCCTGGTCAGATAGTTCGAAATCACTGCCGGTTCAGATATCACACTGCTTCATCATCTGGAAGACCTGTGCAAAAACGTCCGTAAGCCTCAATACCCCGACGATCTCTTTTTCCTGGCCCCGCGTCACGAGGAGGGACTGGTGATGCCCCATCACCAACTGATGGATCGCCTCGTCCAGCGAGGCGCCCTCATCAATATATTCGCCCTCGGTCGGCGTGTACATGAATGACTTCACCTTGAAATTAGCCGCTTTTGTGCAGATGTCCCTGAGAGGACTGTCCCAGAGAGCTTCCTGTCTCAGCAGGGTCTTCAGGAAAGCGGGACTGAAGCCGGAACGCGACAGCCTTCCCACATCTCCCATATCCTCATATTTTGGCTCCAGGGCCCGCAATGCATCCAACTGGCTGATCTTTCCGACAATTTTCTTATCCTTATCATACACGAGAACAGCCCTGTGGAGATACTTATACCGCTTCCGGTCGAGCATCTCCTGTGCGTGCTCCAGGGCCAGGATAGCGTCGAAGAGCGTGGCGTCCTCTGAAACAGTCGCATATTCATCAAGAGGCACCATCAGGTCCTTGATACCGATTGTCTTCATGTGAACTCCTCCTCATTATATTTTAAGGTCCACCCCGTTACGCTGTAGGACGACCTGTTTCTCGACACCGTCTGTGCCGACTTTGAGAAAAATTTCTCATTCTCAACCGAACCGTCGGCTTTATACAGGGGTCAGGTCTCATAATCCGATCTGATGACTTACGGGAGATAAGTTCCCTCATCGCAAATAGACTGAACCGCACATGACCCGTCCACCGGGTTCATGACATCCCCTGAGCAGGCCCATACATAGTATTATTTTGATTTTAATGTCAAGAGATTTGAACTTTGTTTCTAGAGGGTTGGGACAAAAGACCCTGTGGGGCGGGGCGGCTGGCGCTGTTTTTAACGCTCCATCACGAATGGACCGGTCTGGTCTCAGGGATCGGCCGATCCGGAAATCGCTTCGGCCGGGCCTTCAGCAGCATATCGGCAACGACCTTCTTGAGATCTTCGATGCTGTTCCCCTCTTTCTCCACAAAAGCGACCGGCAGTGAGACGTCTATGGCGGCCTCATACTCCGTGGAGAAGGCGTGAACCACTACGGGAAGGCTGGGGATCCGGTCATTCAGTTTTTCCAGGAGGGATGCATCGGTCGCATCCGGCAGGTCCAGGTCCAGAATGACGAGATCTAACGGCTCGTGGTGATAAATCCATCTGAGCACCTCACGACCGTTCTTCGCCAGGCGTACACGGTAGCCTTCCGTTATCATTTCCCGCTTCAGGAACTCCCTCACATTGGGATTCCGGTCCGCGATAAGGATCGTAAATGTCTGTCCATTTTCCACTTTCAAAGAATACCCCTGAACCGGCTAAACCGGGAAAGCGCCCAAAGCGGTGCCGGCCAACCCGGGCGCATATGCCGTCAGGTCAAACACCGGATCCAACAGAGGACCCGAAGCGAACATCCTGTGACCGTTCCCGAATAGACCGCTTCCATGGTCCGCGGCTATGGCGCCTCCTCCAGTTCACATGAAATGGAGATGCAGAACCGCGCCCCTTTTTCCGAGGAAGGTTCCACCCACACATCGCCCTCATGTCGCTTTGCCAGTTCCTTGACAATGGCCAGTCCCAGACCGGAGCCGTCAACGCCCCTGGACGTTTCGTTTCTGTGGAAAAGCTGAAAAAGATTTTGACTGTCCCCTTTCCCCAGACCGACACCGTCATCGCTGACAAAAAAGAGGTGTCGCCGTCCGTTTCTTTCATATTCCAGTCTGATTTCGGCAAGACCATCTCCGCCATATTTAAGCGAGTTATCAACAAGATTTCTAAATATTCCAATCAGCGCAATCCTGTCTCCGGTTAGTTCCGGCAGGTTTTGGGGGCTCGACCACTTTATCCGGCGTCGCTTCAGATCCGGCGCGAACTCGCTTCTCACCGCCTCTATAATCTCGCTGAAGCGGATCTTTTCAAATGTAAAAGGGGCCCCACTGGCCACAATATAGGCGTTGATCTTTTCCACAAGGCGCACCATCTGTTCGGCGCTCTTCAGGATATGTTCGCAATGCTCGCTTCCCTTTTCACCCAGGAGATGAGCGTATTTCTCGCTGAGTCGCTTGCTGAGGCCGTAAAGGCTGATAGCCGGGCCTTTCAGGTCGTGGGAAACCGAATAGGCAAAAAACTCAATCATATCCTTTTTTTCTGTGAGTGCTTTCACCTTGGCTGCCAGGTCTTCGTAGAGCCTGGCATTGTCCGCGGCCACAGCAATCTGGTTTCCGACGGTCGTCAACAGATCGATCTTCGCCTGATCGAGATGGATGTCTTTGCTGGTGGTCAGATTCATGACGCCCCGCACCCGATCCGTTGTTATCAGCGGGACACACAGAACGGTATGAACACCCTTTGCTGAGAGGAGTTCTGCACGCTTCCTGTCCTCCAGATCGGAGACATGTCGGGCAATGAAAGACCTCGTTCGCGCT
>Ga0209164_1000686_pt1:42500-64648 | contig 64648 bp, 48 predicted proteins | sample MTBNYHSulfiMetaG_FD_187458 | JGI IMG/M metagenome (GOLD analysis project Ga0209164, IMG submission 187458) | Enrichment culture microbial communities from rom New York Harbor, USA that are MTBE-degrading - MTBE-NYH (New York Harbor Sulfidogenic)... | ecosystem: Environmental >... | reverse complement strand
AAGGGCCGACCGGGAGGAGTTCCTTGGGCCGGCCGCCGCTGAGATGGGCCAGGCGCTTGCCCCGCCCGGCCGCCGGTATGAGCGCCTTGACCTTCATCGATCCCTGTTAACCGCTTTAGTCCACCAACACCAGACCGGCCAGGATACCTTGAGGCACGTCTTCCGCCCCCACGCCGCAGCCGATCGGATAGATTTCCCAGCCCGTATTCGTGATCAGCCGATAAACGTCGATGCCCACCGCTTCCATGGAGGAGCGGGCTCGCAGCCCGAAACGGCAGGGGCCGCCTTCCAGGGCTCGACAGGTCTCTTCCTTGGCGCAGTAAGAATGACGGCAGGAACCGGCCCCGAATCCGACCGCGAGATAATGGCCGTCATAAAATGCCAATGATTCTATTTTATTAACAATATTAAAAATGGCCTGATACATGGCTACTCGTTCCTTAACTGTCTCTTTGTTGCGGATGATGACTTCGGCCGGAACATCTTTGGTAAAAAAGATCGCCCAGTTGAATTGTTTTAGGGCCTCTCTTAATTCGGCGGGTTTGAGGGCATGGGGCGGACAGTGGGCCCCGGTTCCGTAACCGGTGCATCTGGGCAGGCGGCACTTCAACGTCACCCTCTCATCCACGGGAATATCGGCGGCTTTGATCACCACGGCCCGGCTGGCGCCGAACTCGAGGGCTTTATCGCTATATTTTTCCAGGTCGGCCTGGAGCCTTTCCTCAACGCCCTTCAAGTCTATTTTCCGAACAAACTTCGTCATCAGGCCTCCTTGAAATTAACTTGACTTAACTAGACTGTCCGGCTGCACTGAGGGCAATAAAAAAATCCCGGAAATATCTGGCGATATTTAGGTGAATGGCTCAACCAGTCGGGATCTTTCAGCAGGGCTGTGCCCAGGGCCACCAGGTCTGCATTTGCTTCCTGGAGCACCTGGTTGGCAATTTCGTGACTGGTAATCCCGCCGTTGGCTATCACCGGCACCGCCACAGCTTTCTTCATATTCGCGGTCAGTGGCAAAAGCTCACCTTCAGGGTCGGGATTGCTGGTCCGTTGGGAGTCAGGGTTGCCCCGCGGTGGTTTCACCCCAACAGCCACACGAACATAGTCGATTTCTGCTTTGGCTAGCTCTTGGGCGATTTCCCTGGTGTCCGCCAACGAGAGACCGCCTTCCACAATCTCATCATGGGGTATGCGGTAGCCCAGCACAATTTCAGGGCCGACTTTCTCCCGCACCGAAGCCATAACCTCCAGAGGAAACTTCATCCTGTTCTCAAAACTGCCCCCGTATTCATCGCTGCGCCGATTGCTGTAAGGTGAGATAAACTGGTGAAGCAGGCCCACAGCAGAGCCGTGAAGCTCTATGGCATCAAAGCCAGCCTCTTTCGTCCTTTTTGCCGCTGCCCCGAAGGCATCCACTATTCCCCGAATTTCCTCAAGTGAGTAATCATGAACCGGTTTCCAGCCTAAATGCAAGGTCGCAGCATCACTGCCTTTGGCCTTTGAAAGGTCTCTCAGTCCCATACTGGCTAGTTGCAATGCGATCTTGGCACCGCTTGCATGCACCGCATCAACCAGGCTATGCAGGCCGGAAATATGCCGGTCTTCGCTTACTCCATGCGCCAGGGGTATAGGGGGTTTGCCCTCTTCCATAATGTAGGCACCGCCCACTATGATGAAACCCACGCCTCCCTCTGCCCGCCTGACGTAGTGCTCTATGAGCTCAGGTGTCACCTCCCCATCATCCGTAGCTAAAGGCAGCAATACTGGGGACATCACCACCCTGTTCTTTAACTGGAGCTTGTCGATTTTAAAGGGTTCAAACAAATCAGTCATTTTTGGACCTCCAATCAGATATTTTAGCGGAATTCCTTTTTAAAAATATAGCATCATAAAGCTCGAATTATGCGGCAAGCGCCGCGATTTCGGTGTTTCAAGCCCTCTGACTCCGATTTTGGCCTGTTGAACAGGCATTGATCTGTGCCGGGGGGCCCGTGTCCCATCCACATGAGAGGTTTTCTTGCCAACTTTTCTGAAAATGTTACCTTAAATGTTACGTTTTCCAATTTACGGGCGTAGTAATCCCTTGTTAGCCTCCGGTCACTCAAAAACCATCCCGTCAGCCATGCCCCAGCACCGCTTAGTAATGGTGGCGGAGCGGAAAAGCGGAGGCCACGTGGATCCACCAATAACATCTATTGTAGTAAACACGGGACGCAACCTTGACCACCCTGCGGATCAGCCATTCCACTGACCGCTTGACTTCTTCACCCTCTATATAGAACTCTCGTAGCAGGTGGAACTGGTCTCGTTCATGATCCGAGCCGAGTTTATCGCGTGCTGTTCCCATTTGTCCTGGCCGGCTACCGGTATGACGTACTCCGAGACTTCAAAGCCGGATGCAAGCGTTTAGTGGCCAGCCCGGATCATCACCTCGGCCACGCTTATTTTTTTTACTCGACCACCGTCAACAGGTCCTCCACATCATCCCGTTCACTTTGGAACGAGTTGATGGGGTGGTCCCAGTCGGGGTAGCCGATGGTCATGCCAATGACAATATTTTTCGAATCCGGTATGCCCACGATCTCCCGGACCTGCTCCGGAAAATCGACAATGGCACGCATAATACAGGTGCCCAGATCGAATTCCTGAGCGGTCAGGGCGATGGTTTGAATGAGTGCGCCTATGTCGATCAGGGGATAGGTGAGCAGCTTCAGCATCTTGTCTATACAAATGATGATCACCGCCGGGGCGTCGAAAAACCGGTACATCGAGGCCATGTAATCCATCATGGCCTTCTGATCCCCCTTGGCAATGCCCAGGACCTTAAACATGGTTACGCCCAGGACGACCTGCCGCTTCTTATAAATCCCCGGCAAACCCATGTCCCCTTTTTCTTTATCAGGCAAGGGGACATCCGGATTGGGCTTGTTGCCTTGACTAACCCGCTCAACCCCCATATTTCTCAGCTTGTCCAGTTTTTCGCCTTTGACGATGAAAAACTCCCAGGGTTGAGAGTTCACCGATGACGGGGCACGGCAGGCGATTTCCAGAACTTGTTTGATGGTTTCCGTGGGCACGGCTTGGGGTTTGAACGCGCGGACAGACTTCCGTTTTTTGATAGCATCTATAAGTTCCATGTTATTTCTCCTAACGGGTTTTTATGGTGAATTAAACAAGTTAAGAGTTTCCGGCCTAAATCCCGTGAAGGAATCCGCACTTTTTCTGGAAGCTGTTCCCCTTTAGCCAAAAGCTTGACCGCCACGGGGAAGGTCTGGGGCCGCAGATAAAAATTGAGTCCTTCGTTGATCGCTTTAACATCCATTGTCAAACTCCTTAAAAAATAAGGTAAAGGTTTTTCTCCCCAGGTCGGACACGGATCCGGACCTTGGCCACAACAATCGGGCCGACCCCGATTTTCAATTATTTTCTCCGGGCCAAGGCCACCAGTTCCGCCACCCCGCCCCGAAGGCCGGACCATTTTTCTTCGCCGAGCCCTTCGAGAATTTGGTCTTGAGCCGCTTTCCACAAAGGCAAGGCCTCTTGGAACCTTTCCCGGCCCTCATCCGTCAGGCTGACCAGCCGCTCCCGCCGGTCCCGGCCTGGTTCGAGCAGGACCAGACCCTTCTTTTTGAGCAGGTCGAGATTACGGGTCATGGTGGTTCTGTCCATGACCGTGGCCTCGGCCAATTTTTTTAGAGTCACCGGTCCGAGTGTTTTGATCGAGGCCAGCAAAGTCAACTGAGTGGCCCGCAGGCCGGTCGGTCGGAGGACTCGGTCGTAATACTGGGTCACGGCCCGAGCGGCCTTCCGGAAAGTAAAGCAGACGCAAGCCTGGCGGGAAGCTCGGGTCAGTATGGTTTCAATACGCTCCAGTGGTTGATCCATTAAAAATTCCTTTTCCTGTCCAAGAAAGGATATTAATATTCAAATAAGGGTATATACATCTATTTGCTGAAAACGCAAGCCCCTTTTCACCTGGGATCATGCTTAGTAAATATATTCCCCGGCCCAAGCCCGGACGTGACGGCCGTCAAGGACGTGAAATATCCGAAGTTTTTTCAGGGTCGACGGAGAAAACTGGCCGATGGGCAGGTAAATGACTTTTTTGCCGTAAAAATGAGCCAGGTTCCTGATCCGGTCGGCCGGCGGCCGGGCGGCGATATAGGCGATCAGCTTTTCTTCCGCATAGTCTATCCCGGCCAGCAGCAGCCGTTCGGCCTTGGTCCTGGCCCCGTCGAAAAAAGGGTCTTTCCAAATATCATAGACCCGCAGCGGAGGATAGGTCATCATGAACCCGCCGTACTCGCATCTGGACACGCCCGGCCCGATAACTTGTTCGCCGGCCGGGGTCGAATAAAAGGCCATATCCGATTCCTGGCTGTGTTCGCCCAGCCAGGTCATCCGCCAGGGGTATTTTTCCTGACCTTCCGGGCCGGGTTCGTCTTCGTCAAAAATGACTACCACCGAACCGACCTGGCCCCGGACTTGCCGGTTTTCCGTGACGTAAATCCGCCCTTCGTGCCAATTGCGGATCGTTTCCCGGATATCCAGGCCGTCAAGCATCGAGGCCTGGAAGGGCTGAGTCCGGCGGTTTTCTTCGGACAAGATTTGGACGGTCTTTTTTTTCAGATAATCGCCGAAACCTTCAATGACCAAGTCTTCCGGTTGATAAGAACAGATACTCCGGCCGTCCCAGGCCTCCTTCCATTCGCCGGGCTTCTCTTCTTTTTTGCGTTTTTTAACGGGCAGGGCGACCAGTCGGCGGCGCATTTGCCGGAACCGCCGGTAAAAACGAATCTTTTTGGTGTCGAGGTACAAGTCTTCGCCCCTGAGCCGGACCTGGGGTAAGCGACCGTCTTCTTCTTGCCAGGGATAATCGGTGGCCAGGTCCCAGACTTCGTAAGCGAAATTGTCGTCCACCGCCCCCCGGGCGGCTGTCAGCAACTGGTACAAGTCCGGGGTGAGGAAGCCTTGGATCAGGGCGTAGTTGCGGGCGAATTTATTCAAAACCATCATCTGGGCCGGCGTGACTTCTTCTTTCGAGGTTTTGCGGTGCCTTTCTCGGGCTTGACTCAAGAGGTCCTGGTAAAGTTCGATTCGGTCCAGCTTGGTCTTGGGGTCCTGTTGGCCGCCCCGGACAAAGGCCGCGGCCAGAAAAGGCATTTCGGACATGATCTCCCGGCTCGACTCCTTGGCCAAATTGGCCAAAGCCACGCCCCGGCGCCTGGTTCGGCCCAGGGGCAAGGCCAGGGGTTGATCTAGCAGCCGGCGCACGGCCGGATAATGGGCCAGGCCGCAGACGAAGAGAACCCGTTCGTATTTCCGGCCTAGCTGTTGGAGGTGATAGGCCATGGTCATTTCCCGGAGATGGTCCTCAGGAGATGACTCGCGGTCTTCGAATTCGGCCCGGTAAGCCTCGGCGTAGGCGGCCAATCCCAGCCGGGTCACCGTGTACGGGTCCGGCATTGGCTCCCGATGACGGGGGTAGCCTTCGGTGTCTCGATCGATGAAGAATAACGGCCGCCCGGCGGTTCGGGCCAGATGGGCGGCCGCGACTACGGCGTCTTGAGGTTCGAGAGGCAAATAAACGTACCGGCCGTCTTTTTCCTGGTAAAGGACCACGGAAAGAAAAGGCAGGCGGTCCAGGCCCTTTTCCACGGCCTCCTGAATGGTCGGAGGGAACTCCACGGCCACGGCCTCGGGCCTTAGTTGATGGAACAGACGGCGGACGACCAGGGCGAATTCGAGCCGGCCATGAATGACCGGGACGAAAATGATGTTTTTATATAGAATGTGGTCCTTATCCGACTCGACCATCGCCTGTTCCTCGCCGGCGCATTTAATCCCTCTCCAGGAGAAATTATGTCCGGAACGGGGGGGAACTTGCAAGTCAATCCGAAAAAAGAGAATTTTGCGTGGTTACCTATTCCCCGAAATAAGCCGGCCGAGCCTGGGCGCTAGAACCATCACCTGTAGGGGCGACCGACGTCGCAGGGTAGGGGCGGACCTATGTGTCCGCCCTTGCCTTCCGCCGCACCCGTAGGGGCGACCCATGCGTTGCCCCTACCCCGGACCCCCGGCCTGTCTGCGTAGGGGCGAACCTATGTGCTCGCCCTTGCGCACGGCCGTGCACCCCTGCCGCAGCCGTCCGACACCGTAATTGTAGGGGCGGACCTATGTGTCCGCCCGACAAAACCATGGCGGGTGGCCCCGACAACTTGTTGTCGGGGCGGCCGAGGCCGACAGGCCAAAGGCCGCAAGAGGTCAGAGATAATGTTCCCTCGTTCCCAGCCTCCGCCTGGGAATGCCTTATCTTCGCGGCTCCGCCGCATTTTTATCCGCCTCTCCAGCGGGTGCAGCGGGCGCCCCACAGCTTTGCTGTGGGATGGCCCCCTACCGGAATCTCCATCTATCTATTGGTCAACACCTTGAAATATATATAAATTGTAGGTTGGATAGAGCGAAGCGAAACCCAACATTTCTCCCTTCCCTTGAAAAATACAATACGTCTCACTTTTATCTTGACATCTGTTGATACATGATGTATAATAGCCCAAAATCGTCGCTGGAAAGGACGCCCAAAAAATCAGCCGCCATAAGACCTAAGGGCTAGGCAATAAGACGGCTGACGCCCCACAAAAAGGGGCCAATCCTTGCCGGCGGCCCTAGACCGAAGGTCTTGGTGGACGGGCCCGGACCAGACCCGGCTAGGGCAGCCCCCATCAGATAAAAAGGAAGGAAGGGCGCTCTAACCAGCGACCGCGGCTAAGGAAACAGAGAAACCAAAAACCCTAACCTGTCCAAGCCGGCTTGACAGCCTTTAATCACGACCACTTAAGGCCGCTAATGATGATGACAATTAATGATGACCAATAACGAGGAACAAAAAACCAATGGCCGATTCTTCAAGGCCTATAAACCTAATATGGTGTAATTATTAAAACTAACCGTTTCCCCATCTGTAGGGGCCCACGGCCGTGCGCCCCTACCGGGAATAGCCGCCCGGAAATGTAGGGGCCGCCCCCCTGTGGCGGCCCTGTCTCCGCCTGGGAACGAGGATCAACACATTTTTCGGGGTAAAATATTTTTACAATCCAACAGAAATAAAACAATTTCAAATCTTAAGTTACATCGCCATTAGCTCGAAAAAGAGATGGTCTTGGGGTTAAAATACGACTTTACACCCGCCGTCCGCCGGGCTTATAGATGGAGCCAAATGGCTTTTTCAAACCACAAAGACGATATAGAAGCGCTGATTTTTGATTTTGACGGGACCCTGGCCCGTCTCGAGATAGACTTCGGGCTGATGCGGACCCGGGTTTTGGCTTTGGCCGAGGACTTCGGCTGGCGGCCATCGGGTTTGGAACCAGGCTACGTTTTGGAAACCGTGGAGGAAGCAGCCTCAGCCTTGGCGGCCGACGATCCCGCGCGGGGCCGGGCTTTTGCCGTCAAAGCCCACCGGATCATTGAAGACATGGAGATGGATGCGGCCGAACGAGGCGGTCTCTTTCCGGAGGCCAGACCGTCTCTGCAAGCCTTGAGGGCCTCGGGTTTTAAGATGGCCCTGATCACCCGTAACTTCGGGGCCGCCGTGTCCAGGGTTTTTCCGGATTGGCCGGATTTCTTCCCGGTCTTCCTCCCCCGGGAAGCCGTGGCCCGGGTCAAGCCTGATCCGTTTCATCTGCGGGCCGCGCTGGACCTCTTGAAGGTGGGACCGGTGGCCGCCCTGATGATCGGCGACCATCCCATTGACATTGAGACCGGACGAAAGACCGGGACCTGGACGGCCGGGCTGGCCTCCGGTCGGGTCAGCACCGCGGAACTGGCCGCCGCCGGGGCGGACCTGGTCTTTGAGGACCTGGCCGGATTGACCGCCTACCTCCTGGCCGGACCCCGCCCGCCGTTCTAGCCTTTTGGGAATCCCGAGGCCAAGGACCGGGGCCGGAGGGATCAAGGGCCTTCGGCGGACATCCGTCTGAATTTCCCTTTATTACTTTCCACTTGAAATGAAGGGGCGTGCAAGGTATATTGACAAAGTGAATCAGGGGGTGCCCCATGCTCGACCAAAATCTGGTTGATCCGGTTAAAAAACTTAACCAAATCGGGATCGCCCTTTCCAGCGAAACCAGGCTGGACCGGCTCCTGGATTTAATCGTCCGGGAATTACGGGCCTTCACCCGGGCCGATGCCGGCAGCATTTACATCCGTTCCGGGGAGACCCTCAGGTTCGAAGTGGCCCAAAACGACACCTTGCAAAAACGCCAGGGCGCGGCCGCCGAAAGTTTCCGCCCCTTCCCTCTGCCCCTGACCAAGAAAAGCATCGCCGGGTACGTAGCCCTGACCGGGGAAACCCTCAACATCAAAGATGTGTACGACCTGGACGAATCCACCGAGTACGGATTTAACCGGGAATTCGACCAACGGAACAACTACCGGTCCAAATCCATGCTGGTCGTGCCCATGTTCGATCACCGCAGCGAGAACATCGGAGTGCTTCAACTGATCAACGCCTTGGATGACCACGGCCGCGTGGTCTCGTTTAAACCCGAGTTGGAAGAACTGGTCCTTTCTCTGGCTTCCCAAGCCGCCGTGGCCATCCGCAACGCCCTCCTGATCAATTCCATCAAGAACCTCTTCGCCGCCCTGGTCCAATACTCGGCCTCGGCCATCGACGCTCGAAGTCCTCACACGGCCGGTCATTCCCGCCGAGTGGCCACCCTGGCCCTGCAAGTGGCCCAGGCGGTCAACCGACAGACCGAAGGCCCTTTCGCCCAGGTCAGCTTAAGCGAAGAAGAACTCGAAGAATTATCCTATGCCGCCTGGCTTCACGACATCGGCAAGATCGGCGTCCGGGAATGGGTCCTGGAAAAGGCCAACAAACTCAATGACACCAGGATGGACCTGATTCGAACCCGGTTCGATCAGATCAGGCTGGGCACCGTTTTGAATTTTCATACCCAGCGACTTAAACTTCTGGCCGAGGGACACTTGGATAGTGAAGCCCAGGCCGCACTTCAAGCCGAACAGGAACGCCGGCTGGCCGAACTTAATGACGACCTCGAGTTTATCACCCGGATCAACACCCCGGGGTGGCTGAGTGATGAGGACGTGATCCGGTTGGGCCGCATTGCCGAAAAAGAGTACACCGACGGGAACGGTCGGAGGGCGCCTTATTTAGACGAGTTCGAAGTCAAAAACCTGAGCATCCGCAAGGGCAACCTGACCGCCGAGGAATACTGCGAAATCCAGTCCCACGTCAATCATACCCTGAACATCGTCAACAAGATTCCTTTCACCCCGGAACTGGCCCGCATACCCATCTTTGCCGCGGCCCATCACGAGATGCTCAACGGCACTGGCTATCCCCAGGGCCTTAAAGGCGAACAGATACCTTTACAGGCCCGCATCCTGGCCGTGGTCGACATCTTCGACGCCCTGGTCGCCCGGGATCGACCTTATAAAAAGGCTATGCCCGTGGAAAAGGCCCTGACCATACTTCAGGACGAGGCCAGAATGGCACGCCTGGACCAGAACCTGGTCGATCTCTTCATTCAGGAAAAAATCTGGGCGGACGAGGTGGTCATTTCCGGCCATGAGGCCGATTGAACCGGCCAACCGGGGAACATTCCCGGCCCATTTTTATTTTTTTGCAGATGAGTCCAGGACATGCTCGATATAATCAGCAAGATCGCCGAAGAAAAGATCAAGGAAGCCATAGAGCGGGGCGAGTTCGACAACCTGCCCGGCCAAGGCCGGCCCCTGGATTTTTCCGATGAATTCCACGGCCCCGAGGAGTTGCGCCTGGCCTACAAGATTCTCAAGAACGCCGGCTGCAAGCCTCCGGAATTAGAAATAAAAGAGGAAATCGTCCGCCTCGAGGACATGCTGGCCTCGATCAAGGACGAGCAGGAAAAATACCGTCAGATTAAAAAGCTCAATTTCCTGGTCATGAAACTGAACATGAGCCGGAAGCGAGCGGTCAATCTGGAGGAAAACCAGCGTTATTACGGCCGAATCGTGGCCAAGGTCAGCCTGGCCCAGCCTGCCCCAGACGCCCCCGACCGGAAAAAGACCTGAACTGTTTTTAAATTAGTCGTCCTTTGGTCTGGCTGGTTCGCTCAAACCCTCATTTAAGTGTATATGCACTTTTTTCTTGACAGCCTGTTTTTTTTATATTATCTTGCATACTAACAGATTTATTAGAACAGGCATAGATTTATGGGCGCATTTTTGGAATATCTAAGAGGGTCATAATTTTGTATACTATTAATTTTTCAAGGAGCGGCTCCGCTCCAATAACCATCTCGGGCCGGAACCGTGCTTTAATCGGGCGGGCTGGACCCGAACCAAGGAGGATGAACATGTTAGTCAAGGATTTGATGCGACGGGAAGTAACGACCATCGAGGCCGATAGCTCCATGTTGGAGGCGACGGACCTCTGCCGCCAGCATGAACTCAGTCTATTGCCTGTGATGAAAAAGGGGCGCTTGATCGGCGTCCTCACCGACGGCGACCTCAAAAGAGCTTCCGCTTCCGAAGCTATTTCCCTGAATAAATGGGAGCTCCAGTATCTTCTCACAAAAATCAAGGTCAGTCAGATCATGAACCCCAAGCCCATCACCGTGAATTCTGAATCGACCTTGGCCGAAACCGCGGCCCTGTTTTTGAAAAATAAAATCGACAGCGCCCCGGTGGTCGACCGCCAAGGCCGGATTGTCGGCCTGATCGGGAAAAAGGAAATTTTCAAACTTGTGACTCTTATGGTGGACCGCAACTTCAGCGGCTTGAGCAGTGAAAAGAATTTTTAGCTCAGGGAACCCAAAGGCCGGATTTTTAGCTGTTTTTTTAATCTGAAATTGTGATAAAAAATCGATATTGCACCTGACGAGGAGGGGAAAATGGGCCAGTGGCATAAAACCGGCTGCGTGATGTGCGCTCAGAACTGCGGTTTGGAGCTGTTGATCGAAGACAACCGCATCGTCCGGGTCCGACCGGACAAAGAAAACGCTCGGAGCGAAGGCTACTCCTGCCGCAAGGGCCTCAACGTGGCCTACCACCAGCACCACGCCGACCGCCTGACCCATCCCCTGAAAAAGGTGGACGGCCGTTTCGAAAGGATTTCCTGGGACCAGGCCCTGGACGAGATCGCCGGAAAAATGCGGGACATCGTCGATCGGCACGGCCCCCGGGCCTTGGCCTACATGGGCGGAGGCGGCCAGGGCTGTCATTTCGAGGCGGCCTTCGGGGTGCGCCTGCTGCGCGGCCTGGGGTCTCAATATCATTACAGCGCCCTGGCCCAGGAACTGACCGGCTTCTTTTGGGTCAACGGCCGGGCCTTGGGCCGCCAGTACCTGGGCCATATCCCTGACGACCACGAAACCGACCTGCTCATGGTCATCGGCTGGAACCCCTGGATGAGCCACCAGATGCCCCAGGCCCGGCGGGTCATCGCCCGTCTGTCCAAGGACCCCCAAAAGCTGCTGGTGGTCATTGACCCGCGGCGCAGCGAGACGGCCCAACGGGCCGATGTTCACCTGCCCATCCGGGTCGGAACCGACGCCTTGCTGACCCGGGCCATGATCGCCGTCATCCTCCAGGAAGGCTGGCAGAACGACCATTACCTCGAAACCAAAGTCAGCGGCTTCGATCAAATCAAGCCCTGGTTCATCGATTTCGACGCCAAGGCCGCCATGAAGGTCTGCGAACTGGAGTACGAAGCCGTACGCGAGGTCTGCCGGCTGTTCGCCACCCGTAAATCATCGCTCCACGCCGATTTGGGCACCCTGATGAATCGCCACAGCACCGCCGCTTCGTACTTGCAGATGATTCTCCTGGCCGTCTGCGGCCGGCTGGGCGTCCGCGGCGGCAACATCATCCCCGGGTATCTCATGCCTATGGGCGCTCATTCGGACGAGCTGGACCCCAAGACCTGGAAGACCGCAGCCACGGGTTTTCCGGCCATCATGGGGACCTATCCGCCCAACGTCATGCCCGAGGAGATCATGGCTGACGGACCGGATCGGCTCCGGGCCGTCTTCATCGGCGGCTCCAATCCTCTGCGTTCTTACGCCGATACCACCGCTTATGAACGGGCCTTCGCCCGGCTGGATTTGCTGGTCACGGCCGACGTGGCCATGACCGAGACCGCGGCCCTGTCCCATTACGTCCTGCCGGCCCGGTCGGCCTACGAATCCTGGGACGGGACCTTTTTCACCTGGACTTTCCCCGACGTCTTCTTCCAGATGCGCCGACCGATTATCCAACCTGAAGGAGAGCCTTTGGAAGTGGGTGAAATTTGGTTAAGACTGGCCGACCGCCTGGACCTGATCCCCGAAATCCCCGCTTCGCTTTACCAAGCCGCCCAAGGCGGCCGCCTTGAGTTCGGGGCCGCCTTGATGGAATACCTCCAGGCCAACCCCAAGGCCGGCCGGGCCGTGCCCTTTATTCTCGGTAAAACCCTGGGGCCGGTCCTGGGTTCGGTCAACCTGGCCTCGCTCTGGGGTATTTTGCAGACCTTGCCGAAAAACTTCCGGCGGATGGCCGGGCGGGCCGGCTTCGACCCCGGACCGGCTCTCGGCGAAGAGCTCTTTCAGGCCATCCTGGACCATCCCGAGGGTCTCTGGATCGGCCGGGCCGACCCGAACGACAATTTGGGGGAACAACTTCGGACCGAGGACGGCCGCGTCAACCTGTTCATTCCTGAATTGGCCCAATGGGTCCGAGAGATCGACCCGGTCCACGAAGAGCAGGCCCTACGGCGGAACCAAGCGTATCCACTGATCCTCATGGCCGGCCGCCACATGGACATGAACGCCAACACCCTGATGCGCAACCCGGAATGGAACCGGGGCCGTCGGGCCTGCACCCTGGCCATGCACCCCCGGGACGCGGACCGCCTGAACCTGACCGACGGGCAGATGGTCAGGGTCAAGACCGAAGCAGGCGAGGAATTAATTGAGCTGGAAGTCACGGACACGGCCAAGCCCGGCCACGTGGTCATGCCCCACGGCTTCGGCCTGGTCTACCAGGGCCGGGCCTTTGGAGCCAACGTCAACCGCCTGACCAAAAACACCCACCGCGACCCCTTAGCGGCCACGCCCTGGCACCGGTACGTCCCCTGCCGGGTCGAAGCCGCCTGAAAGAGGCGCTCCGCGGCCGGACCAAATCAGGCCGCCCGTAAAAGGCCCATATCGGGGCGGCAGCCGAACAACGACTAAAGAAGCTCGAGATGAGGGATGAGCGACTCTGTTTACAATACCTATTACAGGGTCAAGGTGATCCGATAAAAGGTCCCGCCCCGTTGGACCACCATGATCACGCCCTGCCGAAAGCGATACTTGGCCATGGCCTTAAAGTAGCTTTCCGCCGAATCGATCTTGATCTCGTTGATTTGATGGATCAGGTCGCCTGGTCCTAAGCCGATCCGATCTGCCGGTGACCCGGAACGCACCTTATCCACGGCGACCGGACCAGGTTTCGAAGTTTCCGCCAGGGCCAGGCCGTAACGGTCCCAACTGAGCCTTTTGGCCTTGTCCATCGGAAAAGACTTGGCCTGGATGCTGAAATCGAGGGGGCGGCCTTGCCGGGCCACGGTCAGTTTCACTTTTTCGCTGGCCGTATAACTCTTAAGAATATCTTCGTAATCATCCACCGACCTGATCCGGTCCGGCCCGAGCCTGACGATGACGTCGCCCCGCTTCACCCCGGATTCGGCCGCCGGACCGTCAGGGTCGACTTCGGTGACCAGGACGCCGCCGCCTTGCGGGGCCTGGAAGTATTGGGCCAGCCGCTCGTCCAGGTCCTGGACGGCCAGCCCCAGCCAGGCCGGGTGGACTTCGCCGTAGGAAATCAGGTCCCGGATGATCCGCTTGGCCTTGTTGATGGGGATGGCGAAACCGATGCCTTCGGCCCGGTCATAAATGGCCGTATTGATGCCGATAAGTTCGCCGTTGATGTTCAGGAGCGGACCGCCGGAATTGCCCGGATTGATCGAGGCGTCGGTCTGGATGAAGTTGCGGTAGACCCGGCCCGCGGTCCGAACCGAACGGTTGACCGCACTGATAACCCCGGTGGTCACGGTATGAGTCAGTCCGAAAGGATTGCCTATGGCGATGACCGTTTCGCCGATCATCAGGTCCGATGAGTCGCCCATAGCCAAGGCCGGCAGTTTCCGCTCGGCCTTGATCTGGAGCACGGCCAGGTCCGAGTCGGGGTCCGATCCGACCAGCGCGGCCTGGTATTCCTGCTCGTCGCTGAGGATGACCTTGATCTCGTTGGCCCGGACCACCACATGTTCATTGGTCAGGATGAAACCCTTCTCTCCGTCGATGATCACCCCGGAGCCCAACGAGGTGAAGGTTCTTTCCTGAGGCGCGAATTGTTCGAAAAAGTCTTGAAAAAAAGAATCGAAAAATTCATCGCCCATGAAGGGCCGGAAAGGGCTGGGCCGGGCGGTGACGGTGGTCCTGGTGCTGATATTGACCACGGCCGGCCCGGCCCGACGCACGGACAAAACGACAGGCGTCTCTCGGGTGAAGGTCTCGGCCTGGACCGGCCAGGCCGCCGGGCCGAGCAGCCCGCCACACCAAATCAAGGCCGCCAAAATGAGAGTCCGGACAATGGCCGGACGGCCGGGCATCGCGGCTCAGCCCATGGCCCGCAGCCGGGCGATCCGTTCTTCCAAGGGCGGATGCGTGGAAAACAGGGACATCAGGCTGCGCCCGGACAGGGGGTTGACGATGAACATGTGGGCCGAAGCCGGGTTGGCCTCCATGGGCAGACGCCGGCTGGCCTGGCCCAGTTTGGTCAAGGCCCTGGCCAGGGGCTCAGGATGGCCGACAAAGCCGGCCCCGGTCGAATCGGCCAGATACTCCCTAGAGCGGGAAATGGCCATCTGGATGAGGAGGGCGGCAATCGGAGCTATGATGGTCATGGCCAACAGGCCGATAATACCGCCGCCGCCTTCTTCATCGTCCCGGCCGGCCCCGAAAATGGCCGCCCAACGGGCCATGTTGGCCAGAATCATGATGGCCCCGGCCATGGTGGCTGCAATCGAGCCGATCAGGATGTCCCGGTTCTTGACATGGGCCAGCTCATGGGCCAGCACCCCGGCCAGTTCATCCCGACTCATCAGCCGTCGCAAGCCCGCGGTCACGGCCACCACGGCGTGCTCGGGATTGCGGCCGGTGGCGAAGGCGTTGGGCGACTCTTCGGGAATGACAAAGACCCTAGGCATGGGCAGGCCGGCCCGGTGAGCCAACTCCCGCACCAGGTCGAAAAGCTCCGGGTCCTCGTTCTGACTGACTTCCTGGGCCCGGTACATGGCCAGAACGATCTTGTCCGAAAACCAATAGGAGCCGAAGTTCATAATCAGGGCGAAAAAGAAGGCGATATACATCCCCTGACGTCCGCCCATCAGGTTGCCGATAAAAATTATCAGAGCGGTCAGAGCCCCTAAAAGAATGGCCGTCCTGAACTGATTATACATTTTGACTACCTCGTAACCTCCCTTAACACCAACTTAAATAGAAATCCAGCCGGCGCGGCTGCTGTCCCGGCTGAAGAAAAAACCGCATTTTATAATATACGCCAAAATGCCGCCGCCGGGTCTAATGTCCCAACTTTTATGTTTTTACCAGTCTTTTAATTCTAGTTGACGCTTCAGATTCACACCTGACGGCGGCTTCAGCCGTTCCGCCCCGGTCCGCTTGCAGCGGACCGCAACCAGCTGCTTGAATTGGCCGGCGGCCTTAAAACCCAGGGTAAACGGTTGGAGGCTCCAGGTCAAATCTAATCGATGTTGACCTTGATTCTGCTCGCATTCTCACCGGTTTTGGCGATGTTTATGGTCAATACGCCGTCAGCCACGTGGGCCTTGATGCTTTCCGGGGTGACGTTGACCGGCAGGTTGAAGGTCCGCTCGAACGGACCGTAACGCCGTTCGGAATGATACAGACTCCCTTCGGACAAACCTTCGGTCTTAGGCTTGTCCCCTCGGATAACCAGGTTGCCTCCCACGATCTCCACGGAAATCATCTCCCGGGGAATACCCGGCACCTCGGCCGACAGCAGATAGGCCTCCGGCAATTCAAAGATATCCACCGGCGGGACGAAGTTCTTTCCCGATTCCCCGCCGCCGATCTCCCGGAGCCGATTCAAACTCTCGGTGAAAATCTTGTTCATCCTTTCCTGAAGCGAGGTCAAATCCTTGAAGGCGTCGCTTTTAAAAGTCATCGAGCATTCTCCTTGCTGGTCATGGATGTTTTTTGATCCGCAGTTTCTCTCAAAAAAGGCCGGCCGGCCCCCGAGGGAGGCGATCAAGCCGCCTCCCCCGGAACGACGCCGGCCTTACTCGAAGATCAGCCCGCCGTCTCCGGCGCGCACCGAAACAACGTCCCCGTCCTTGTACCGGCCTTCCAGCATGGCCAGGGCCAAACCGTCCAAAACGTGCCGCTGGATGGCCCTTTTGAGCGGGCGGGCCCCGTAGACCGGGTCAAAGCCTTCCTGGGCCAGAAATTCCCTGGCCCCATCCGCCAGAACCAGGTGCATCTTGTGGTCGGCCAAGCGCCGGTTGAGCAGATCGATCTGGAGGTCGACGATCTTCTTGATCTGCGCCTCATCAAGAGAATGAAAGATGATGATATCGTCGATCCGGTTGAGGAACTCCGGTTTGAAATGGGCCCGCAGGGCGTCCATCACCCGGCGTTGCAACTCCTCGGACTCGCGTCCGCCCAGGTCGGTGATCCACTGGGAGCCGATATTCGAGGTCATGATGACGATGGTGTTCTTGAAGTCCACGGTCCGGCCCTGCCCGTCGGTCATGCGGCCGTCGTCAAGAATCTGCAAGAGGGCGTTGAAGACCTCGGGGTGGGCCTTTTCGATCTCGTCGAACAGCACCACCGAATAAGGCCGGCGGCGGACGGCTTCGGTCAAATACCCGCCCTCTTCATAGCCGACGTAGCCCGGAGGGGCGCCGATCAGTCTGGCCACGGAATGTTTTTCCATGTATTCGGACATGTCGATCCGGATCATGGCCTGCTCGTCATCGAACATAAATTCGGCCAAGGCTCGGGCCAGCTCGGTTTTGCCCACGCCGGTCGGACCCATGAAGATAAAGGAACCGATGGGCCGATTGGGGTCCTGGATGCCGGCCCTGGCCCGGCGCACGGCCTTGGCCACGGCCGAGACGGCTTCCGTTTGACCGATCACTCGGCGGCTCAGGCGCTCCTCCATTTGGACCAGTTTCTCCCGCTCGCCTTCCAGCAGCTTGGCCACCGGGATGCCCGTCCATTTGGCCACGATTTCGGCTACGTCCTCGGCCTCGACTTCCTCTTTGAGCATCTTGGTCTGTTCGCCGCTCTCGCCTAACTTTTGAGTCAACTGAGCCAGCTCCTGCTCCAAGGCCGGCAGACGGCCGTACTTCAGTTCGGCCGCCCGGTTGTAATCCCCGGAACGCTGGGCGTTTTCCATCTCGATTTTGGTCTGCTCGATCTGCTCCTGCAAAGCGCTGACCCGGCTGATCGATTCCTTTTCCGCCTGCCATTGGGCCTTGAGCGCGGCGGTTTTTTCCTTCAATTCAGCCAATTCCTGCTCCAGCTTGGCCAGGCGGTCTTTCGAGGCCTCGTCTTTTTCCTTTTTCAAGGCCTCCCGCTCGATTTCCAACTGGATGACCCGGCGTTCCACCTCGTCCACTTCGGCCGGCAGGCTGTCGATCTCGATCCGCAGCCGCGAGGCGGCCTCGTCGATCAGGTCAATGGCCTTGTCCGGCAGAAAGCGGTCGGTGATATACCGGTCGGACAGGGTGGCCGCGGCCACCAGGGCCGAATCCTTGATCCTGACCCCGTGGTGGACTTCATACCGTTCTTTGAGGCCCCGTAGGATGCTGATGGTGTCCTCCAAGGTCGGTTCGGCCACCAAAACCGGCTGGAAACGCCGCTCCAAGGCCGCATCTTTCTCGATGTGTTTGCGGTATTCCTTGATAGTGGTGGCCCCGACGCACCGCAGTTCGCCCCGGGCCAAAGCCGGCTTGAGCATATTGGAGGCATCCACCGCGCCTTCGGCCGCGCCGGCTCCGACCAGGGTGTGCATCTCGTCGATAAATAAAATAATTTCCCCGGCGGCGGCCTCGATCTCTTTAAGGACCGCCTTGAGCCGGTCTTCGAATTCGCCCCGATACTTGGCTCCGGCCACCAGGGCCCCGATGTCCAGGGCCAAAACCCGTTTGTCCTTCAATCCTTCGGGCACGTCCCCGCCGGCGATGCGCTGGGCCAGACCTTCGACGATGGCCGTCTTGCCGACGCCAGGCTCGCCGATGAGGACCGGATTGTTCTTGGTCCGCCGGCTGAGCACCTGGACCACCCGCCTGATTTCGTCGTCCCGGCCGATGACCGGGTCGAGCTTGCCCTGGCGGGCCAGCTCGGTCAGGTCTCTGGCGAATTTCTCGAGGGCCTGATACTTGTCTTCCGGGTTGGGATCGGTGACCCTCTGCGCGCCCCGAATATCCACCAGGGCCTTGAAAACGCCGTCGCGGCTCACGCCGTGGGAGGTAAAAATTTTGGCCGCGGGATTGTCTTTCAGGGCTAATATGGCCAAAAGCAGATGCTCGGTGCTCACGTAATCGTCGTGCATCTTCTCGGCTTCGGGGAAGGCGATGTCGAAGACCTTCTTCAGTTCAGCGCCAATGTAACTCTGAAAACCGCCCCCCTGGACCTGAGGCAGTTTGGTCAATTCGGCTTCTATATCTTTTTTCAAAGCCCCGGGCTGGGCGCCCAGCTTCTGCAGTATCGGCCGGACGATGCCCTCCGGCTGATCCAGCAGGGCCTTGGCCAGGTGCAAGGGCTCAATCTGTTGATGACCCCTCGTTTCGGCCGAACCCTGGGCTTCCTGGACGGCCTCTTGGGACTTGAGGGTCATTTTGTCGAAACGCATTTGATTATATCCTCCAAAAGTATATGACATTTTTATACGTTTGACTCTTAAGGTAAGTTCGGCCCTCAGGGCTGTCAAGGCAGAGGGGGACGGCTTGCGGGCGGGGAAGATAAAAAAACCCCCGAACTGTGAAGTCCGGGGGTTTTAATTTAATTCCGGCGACGACCTACTCTCCCACGCAGTCGCCCGCGCAGTACCATCGGCGCTGAGGGGCTTAACTTCCGTGTTCGGAATGGGAACGGGTGGGTCCCCCTCGCCATTGTCGCCGGAAAGGGTTAAATATATGTAAATAAAAATGAATATGGGTTGACCCAGGCCAGCCGTCCGTTTGACGGACTCTCCAAATTATGGCCAAGCCTCACGGACTATTAGTATCAGTCGGCTGAATACATTACTGCACTTACACCGCTGACCTATCAACCTCGTAGTCTTCGAGGGTCCTTCAGTCTGCGGGTCTCCCCGCAGAGGGATATCTAATCTTGAGGGGGGCTTCCCGCTTAGATGCTTTCAGCGGTTATCCCTGCCGAACATAGCTACCCAGCCATGCCGCTGGCGCGACAACTGGCACACCAGAGGTTCGTCCACCCCGGTCCTCTCGTACTAGGGGCAGGGCCTCTCAGATATCCTACGCCCACGGCAGATAGGGACCAAACTGTCTCACGACGTTTTAAACCCAGCTCACGTACCGCTTTAATCGGCGAACAGCCGAACCCTTGGGACCTGCTTCAGCCCCAGGATGCGATGAGCCGACATCGAGGTGCCAAACCTCCCCGTCGATGTGAACTCTTGGGGGAGATAAGCCTGTTATCCCCGGCGTACCTTTTATCCGTTGAGCGACGGCCCTTCCATGCGGAACCGCCGGATCACTAAGGCCTACTTTCGTACCTGCTCGACTTGTCAGTCTCGCAGTCAAGCTCCCTTATGCCTTTACACTCTACGGCTGGTTTCCAATCAGCCTGAGGGAACCTTCGCGCGCCTCCGTTACGCTTTAGGAGGCGACCGCCCCAGTCAAACTACCCGCCAGACACTGTCCCCGACCCGGATAACGGGCCTGGGTTAGAACTCTAAACTATCAAGGGTGGTATTTCAAGGACGACTCCACCGCCACTGGCGTGACAGCTTCACAGTCTCCCACCTATCCTACACATGATAGCCCAAAATCCAATGTCAAGTTGTAGTAAAGGTGCACGGGGTCTTTCCGTCTTGCCGCGGGTACACGGCATCTTCACCGCGAATACAATTTCGCTGAGTCCCTGGTCGAGACAGTGGGGAAGTCGTTACGCCATTCGTGCAGGTCGGAACTTACCCGACAAGGAATTTCGCTACCTTAGGACCGTTATAGTTACGGCCGCCGTTTACCGGGGCTTCGGTTCAGAGCTTCTCCAGACAAGCTGAATGACCCCTCCCCTTAACCTTCCGGCACCGGGCAGGCGTCAGGCCCTATACGTCGTCTTACGACTTAGCAGAGCCCTGTGTTTTTAGTAAACAGTCGCTACCCCCATTTCTCTGCAACCCCCTTCGGCTCCACCCGCGAAGGGCTTCACCTAATGAGGGCACACCTTCTCCCGAAGTTACGGTGTCATTTTGCCGAGTTCCTTAACCAGGGTTCTCTCAAGCGCCTTGGGATACTCTCCCCGCCTACCTGTGTCGGTTTGCGGTACGGTCACCTACTCAACTCGCTAGAGGCTTTTCTTGGCAGCATGGACTTAGTCAGTTTGTGAGGCAAGCCTCTCCTCATCACCTCTCAGTGTTAACAAGAGAGCGGATTTGCCTGCTCTCTCCACCTACAGGCTTGAACCTGGTATTCCAACACCAGGCTGACCTATCCTTCTGCGTCCCCCCATCACTCAAACGTCGAGTCGGTGGTACAGGAATATTAACCTGTTTCCCATCACCTACGCCTTTCGGCCTCGGCTTAGGGGCCGACTAACCCTGAGCAGATTAGCTTTACTCAGGAAACCTTAGGCTTACGGCGAAAGGGTTTCTCACCCTTTTTATCGCTACTCATGTCAGCATAATCACTTCTGTGCGCCGCAACCGGTCCTTACGGTCCAGCTTGTATCTCGCACAGAACGCTCCTCTACCGATCCTCCCGAAGGAGAATCCCGCAGCTTCGGTGGTGCGCTTGAGCCCCGTTATATTTTAGGCGCAGACCCACTTGACCAGTGAGCTATTACGCTTTCTTTAAAGGATGGCTGCTTCTAAGCCAACCTCCTGGTTGTCTGGGCGTTTCCACATCCTTTACCACTTAGCGCACACTTGGGGACCTTAGCCGGCGGTCTGGGCTGTTTCCCTTTCGACCACGAAACTTATCTCCCGTAGTCTGACTCCAGCGATCTAACGTTGCGGCATTCGGAGTTTGGTTAGGTTTGGTAATCTGGTAGGACCCCTAGCCCATCCAGTGCTCTACCTCCGCAACGAAACTCGCCAGGCTATACCTAAATATATTTCGAGGAGAACCAGCTATTTCCAGGTTTGATTAGCCTTTCACTCCTACCCACAGCTCATCCGAGCAGTTTTCAACCTACATCGGTTCGGGCCTCCATCTCGTACTACCGAGATTTTACCCTGACCATGGGTAGATCACCTGGCTTCGGGTCTACTCCACGCGACTAATACGCCCATTTAAGACTCGCTTTCGCTACGGCTACACCTGACGGCTTAACCTGGCCACGTAGAGTAAGTCGCTGACTCATTATGCAAAAGGCACGCAGTCGGACTGGTTCCGAAGAACCATAGTCCTTCCACAGCTTGTAGACAAACGGTTTCAGGTCCTATTTCACTCCCCTAACCGGGGTGCTTTTCACCTTTCCCTCACGGTACTAGTTCGCTATCGGTCGTCGGTTAGTATTTAGCCTTAGGAGATGGTCCTCCTAAATTCCCACAGGGTTCCACGTGCCCCGTGGTACTCGGGTGCCGAATCCAGGAAGTTCAAGATCTTTCGCTTACAGGGCTGTCACCTTCTACGGCCCACCGTTCCAGGCGGGTTCAGCTAGACCTTGAATTGGTAACTTCCCGACGGGTCCGCAACCCCGTCCGACTCGGTCCCACGACCCCGGCCAGAAAACACTTGCGGGTTTCCAACTGACCGGTTTAGGCTCTTCCCATTTCGCTCGCCGCTACTTTGGGAATCGCATTTGCTTTCTTTTCCTAAGGGTACTAAGATGTTTCAGTTCCCCTCGTTCGCCTCCATGACCTATGCATTCAGTCATGGATAC
>Ga0209164_1000686_pt1:0-40000 | contig 64648 bp, 48 predicted proteins | sample MTBNYHSulfiMetaG_FD_187458 | JGI IMG/M metagenome (GOLD analysis project Ga0209164, IMG submission 187458) | Enrichment culture microbial communities from rom New York Harbor, USA that are MTBE-degrading - MTBE-NYH (New York Harbor Sulfidogenic)... | ecosystem: Environmental > Aquatic >... | reverse complement strand
CAGACCCCTCTTGGCCGCCTCGAAACGGACCGGACGGCCGCTGAGAAACCTCTCCAGCACAGCCTCCCTTTTCACCCCGATCACCGATAAGTGGGGCCCGGTCATGCCGGCATCGGTCAAATAAGCCGTCCCTCCGGGCAGAATGACTTCATCCGCCGTCTGGACATGGGTGTGGGTGCCGATGACCGCCCCGACCCGCCCGGCCAAGTGCCAGCCCATGGCCTTCTTCTCCGAAGTGGCCTCGGCGTGAAAGTCGACCAGCAGACTCCGGGCCCCCTGGGCCTTCAGCCTGGCAATCTCCCGGTCTACGGCCTGAAAGGGACAGTCCAAAGGGGCCATAAAGGTCCGGCCCATGACGTTGACCACGCCTAGAGGAACCCCGGTCCGAAGTTCGACCAAAAAAGCCCCCCGCCCCGGCGCCGGGTCCGGGTAGTTGGCCGGCCGCAAAATCCTCGTTTCCTCATCCAAATATTCGTTTATTTCCTTGTGTTTGAAAATGTGGTTGCCCGAGGTCAACACGTCCACTCCGGCCGCCAAAAGCTCGCGGGCCGCCTTGATGGTCAGACCCAGGCCCCCGGCCGCGTTTTCGCCGTTGGCCACCACCAGATCAATGACGTGGCGGTTGACCAGATCGGGCAGCAACTCCCGGACCAACCGCCGGCCGGGCCGCCCGAAGACGTCGCCGATGAAAAGAATATTGATCATGAGGCTCCTTTCCAAGTGAGGTAGAGTATAGAGGGGACCACGCCGGCGGGCAACATATAAAATTTAGGCGGTGGATTGGGGTCTTTAGTCTTGACTTGCATACAGAAACCGTTAGAATTAGGCATGTGCGCTTGTGGAAAGGTCGTTGGAGATGAATTTTATGGAAATGGATAGATTGACCAAGCTGAGTGAAAAAGTCGAACACCTTTTGGCTAAAACGGCCGAACTGGCCAAAGCGAAGAAGGAATTGGGGCAGATTTTAGAGAAAAAAGAGGGGGAGATCAAGGCTCTTAAAGAGCAGGTCGCCTCGCTGGAACAGGAGCGGGTCCAGGTCCAAACCAAAGTGGATGAACTCCTGGAACGTATAGATCAATACCTAGCTGGTTGATATTGCCGCCGAATCAGGCAGAAAAACTGGTCAAGATCAAGGTGCTTGACCAGGAATATCGGATCAAGAGCTCCCAAGAAGGTCAAGTTCTCCGGGTGGCCGAGTACCTGACCGGAGTGATTGAACAAATCAAAAAAGGGTCGCCGGTCCTCAACCGGCTTGACCTGATGGTCATGGCGGCTTTCAAGGCGGCCAGCGATTATTTCCAGGCGGAGGAAGAATTGCGCCGACGGCAGAAGGAGGTCGATGACCGGGCCCAGGCCTTGACGGCCAGGATTGAAGAGATTTTAGCCGAAGCTGAGTTTCAGGAGCCGTAAGGGTGAGCCTCAGGACTTGGTATTACGATATACCGACAAGGTCAGGCAGTTGCGAGCCAAGGTTTATTGGCCTGATGATATAACATCCGGTCCTAATGTGGAATTGATCGGCCAGATGGTTTTATTGATTTTTGGCCGGGCCTCCATAACCGGGAGAGGCCGGCGGTGAAACATCTTTGTAACCGGAAGGCCTGATTTCCGCCTTATCCCTCTTGCGGCCCCTCGCTGCCGGACCCGCTTGGGTGCGGAATCGACTCGTTTCGGAAAAATCAATAACGCAAAGGTGTCGATCTTATCCGTCAACAGGACTGAAGTCCTGTAAAATATATATGTAGGAGGTGGTGAGGCGATGACGTTTTCACCCCTGTTTTTGCTTCTAGGCGTGGTCCTGGGCCTGGCCGTGGGCGCGGCCGGCGGCTTTTGCTGGCGGAAGTTCGTCGTCGAGCGGAAAATCGCTTCGATTGAGGAGCTTTCCCAGCGCATAGTCGAGGAGGCCCAAAAAGAGGCGGTGAATATCAAAAAGGAGGCCGGCCTCCAGGCCAAAGACGCCCTGCTCCAGATGACCCAGGCCTTCGAGAACGAGACTCGGGAAAGAAGGGCTGAATTAAACAAACTGGAAAAAAGACTGATTCAGAAGGAGGAGAATCTTGATCGGCGGGCCGATTTGCTGTCCCAGCGGGAAGTGGAGGTGTCCAAGCAAGAAAGCGCCTTGGCCCGGCAGGAGAAAAGCATAGAGGTAAAGAGCAGGGACTTGGAAGGATTGATTGCGGCCCACCGGCGGAAGCTGGAGGAACTGGCCGGGATGACTTCCGAGCAGGCCAAAGAGATGCTTCTGCGGATGATGGAGGACGAGGCCCGGCATGAAGGGGCCAAGATGATCAAACGGATTGAGATGGAGGCTCGGGAGGCCGCTGATAAAAAAGCCAACGAAATAATCGCGCTGGCCGTCAAGCGTTACGCCGGCGATTATGTCTCCGAGCGGACGATTTCGGTGGTCCCCCTGCCCAATGAGGAGATGAAGGGAAGGATCATCGGCCGGGAAGGCCGGAATATCCGGGCGATCGAGGCGGCGACGGGGGTGGATTTGATCATTGACGACACGCCGGAAGCCGTTATTCTGTCCTGTTTCAACCCGGTCAAAAGAGAGGTGGCCAGGCTGTCCCTCGAACGTTTGATCACCGATGGACGTATTCATCCGGCCAGGATCGAAGAGATTGTGGCCAAGGTCAACGAGGAGGTGGAGGCCGGCATCCGGGAAGCCGGGGAGCAGGCGACCTTCGACGTGGGCGTTCACGGCATCCACCCGGAATTGATCCGATTGATCGGCAAGCTTAAATATCGAACCAGCTACGCCCAAAACGTGCTGGAACATTCTCTCGAGGTGTCCTTTTTGTGCGGCATCATGGCCGCGGAGCTGGGGGTCAACGTCAAGCAGGCCAAAAGGGCCGGACTGCTGCACGACATCGGCAAGGCCGTCGACCATGAGGTCGAGGGTCCTCACGCCCTGATCGGGGCCGAACTGGCTAAACGTCACGGCGAAGCCAACAAAGTGGTTCACGCCATCATGGCTCATCATGAGGACGTTCAGCCGGAGTCGGTTTTGGCGGTCCTGGTCCAGGCGGCCGACACCTTGTCCGGGGCCAGGCCGGGGGCCAGGCGGGAGATGCTCGAGACCTACGTCAAACGCTTGGAGGAACTGGAGCGCATAGCCAATTCCTTTAAAGGCATTTCCAAGTCCTACGCCATTCAGGCCGGCCGGGAGATAAGGATCATCGTGGACAGCGCCGCCATTTCCGATGAAGATTCCATTCTGCTCTGTCAGGATATCTGCCGAAAAATTGAAAAGGAGCTCTCTTACCCTGGTCAAATCAAGGTCACGGTCATTCGTGAGACTAGGGCCGTGGATTACGCCAGATAATATCCTCTTGAAAATCATTTTTATCTTTTTGGGGCGCTGATGACCGCGCCCCGTTTTTTTATGATTGATAACCATTCGCCGCCGAATGATTCCGCCTCTCTTAAGGCTTTTTTGCGGCTGTAAATAGATGAAGGCCGGCCCCAATCTTCCATTGACGCTGCTCGGTCCGCTTGCTAAAATCCGACCGTCATGCCGAAACGCTTGGAAATAGCCCTCAAGGCCGAGCTGTTTGATCCCGAAGGTCAGAGCTTGAAAATTCGGGCTGAGGAGTATTTCGGTCTGGCCGTCGACCGGGTTCGGACCATAAACGTTCTGACTATTGACGCCGAGCTTTCCTCCGAGCAGTTCGAAGCGGCCCGGACCGAGATTTTCACCAACCCCGTCACCCAGTTTTCCGCCTACCATCCCTTGGCCAGAGATTTTGATTACGCCCTGTGGGTGGGTCTGAGGCCCGGGGTGCGTGACACGCTGGGGTCTACGGCCCAGGAAGCCATCGAGGATTTTTTTCAGATAAAATTCAAGGAGGACGAGGCGGTTTACGCCTCGAAGCTTTATATCTTAAACGGCGCGGCCATGGGTCGGCCGGAAGCGGAAATGCTGGCCAGGGAGCTCTTGGCCAATGAAATCATTCAGCAGTGGAAGGTCATCGCCCGGAACGAATGGGACCCTGAACAAGGCCTGGGAATCATCATTCCCAAGGTGATTCTGGAACATGAGCCGACCGTCACGGAAATCGCCATCGGCAGTGACGAGGAACTGCTGGCCCTCAGCGACCAGCGTTCTCTGGCCCTTAATCCCAAGGACATCCCGACCATCAGGCAATACTTTCTGCGCCCCCAAGTCATGGCCGCCAGGAAAGAGGTCGGCCTGTCTCCGCCCACGGACGTGGAACTGGAATACATTTCTCAAGCCCGCAGCGATCACTGCAACCACAACACCTTCAACGGCCTCTTCAGGTATCACGACCTGGCCTCGGGCGAAAGAATGGTGGTGGACAATCTTTTTCGGACCTGCATCAAAGACCCCACCGAAAAATTAGCCGCCCAAAAACCCTGGGTGATTTCGGTCCTCTGGGACAACGCCGGCGTAGGCCGTTTCGATGAAGAACACTATTACACCATCACCGGGGAGACCCATAACAGCCCTTCGAACATGGAGGCCTACGGCGGGGCTTTGACCGGGATCGTGGGCGTGTACCGGGACCCCATGGGGACCGGACTAGGTTCCAAAATTATTTTAGGAACTTACGGTTTCTGTGTCGCCCCGCGGGATTACGCCGGTCCCTTGCGGCCCCACCTCCACCCCCGGCGTCTTCTGGACGGGATTATTCAAGGGGTCAAGGACGGCGGCAACAAGAGCGGCATCCCCACGCCTTTCGGCCAGGTCTTCTTTCATCCCAGTTACTTGGGCAAATGCCTGGTTTATGTCACCGCCGTGGGTCTGATGCCTTCTCGGGTCGAGGACCAGCCTTCGGAAAAGAAAAAGACTTCGCCCGGCGATCTGATCGTCATGTGCGGGGGCCGGGTGGGCAAGGACGGCATCCACGGGGTGACCGCCTCTTCCCAGGCTTACAGCGAACACACACCGGCCGGCCACGTCCAGATCGGCGACCCGTATACTCAAAAAAAGATGCACGACTTCCTGCTGGAAGCCAGGGATGAAGGGCTGATCGAGTTCATCACCGACAACGGCGGCGGCGGCCTGTCCTCTTCCATCGGCGAATCAGCCAGGTTTTCCGGGGGGGCCGAGGTGGACCTGGACCTAGTGCCTTTGAAATACGAGGGTCTGGACCAATGGGAAATCTGGGTTTCCGAATCCCAGGAACGGATGACCATCGCCGTCCGGCCGGAAAACATTCCGCGGTTCATGGAACTGTCCGCCCGGCACGCCGTGGAAAGCACGGTCATCGGCCGGTACACCGATTCCGGCCGCCTTCACCTTAAGTACAAAGGCCGCACTTGCGCTTACGTCGACCTGGCTTTGCTCACTTCGGATTTTCCCCAGTGGGAGTTTGAGGCTGAATGGACGCCGCCGGACCATCGCGGGTTGACCGAACCGGTCCTGGGGAGCCCTCAAGACTTAGAAAATTTATGGCTCGAAATGATGGCCCGGCCCAATATCGCCTCCAAGGAATGGATCACCCGGCAGTACGACCACGAGGTCCAGGGGGGCAGTGTCATCAAGCCCCTGGTCGGCAAGCACCGGGACGTCCCTGCGGATGCGGCCGTCTTGACCCCGGTCCTGGGTTCTTTACGGGGACTGGCCGTGGCCCAGGCCGTCAACCCGACCTATTCGCTCATAGACGCCTACCACATGGTCACGGCGGTCATCGACGAGGCCGTCCGGCGGGTCCTGGCCGTGGGCGGCGACCTCGATCACATCGGCGGGGTGGACAACTTTTGCTGGCCCAACATTCAATATGATTCCAAAACCAACCCGGACGGCAAGTACAAGGCCGCCCAGCTCGTCCGGGCCAACTGGGCCTTGAAAGAGGCCTGCCTGGCCTATTCGATCCCGCTGCTTTCGGGCAAGGACAGCATGTACGTGGACGGCAGCCTGGCCGGACCTTACGGCGAACGGCATAAGGTCTCGGGCCTGCCCACCTTGCAGTTCACCACGGTCAGCGTGATCGAGGAGGTGAGACTTTGCCGGACCATGGAATTCAAGGCGGCCGGGGATTTGATCTACCTGCTGGGCCTGACCAGGGATGAACTGGGCGGGTCGGAATACTACGATTTTTTGGGGTACACCGGGCTGAAGGTTCCTCAAACGGACTTGGCGGCCAATCTCCGGTTGTATCAGGCCTTCGGCCGCGCCTATCGTGAAGGATTGTTCGCCTCGGTCCGGGGCCTGTACCGAGGGGGGCTGGGGGTTCATCTGGCCCTGGCCGCCCTAGGCGGAAATATGGGTGCGGTCATCGACCTGGACCGGCTGCCGGTCGATGGTGATTTGGGCCCGGAGCGAAGGCTTTTTTCCGAGTCCACCGGCCGATTTTTGGTTTCCATCCCGCCCGATAATCAGACTCGTTTCGAGGCCATTTTTCAGGGAGTTCCTTTTGCTCTCTTGGGAGAAGTCAGGGCCGAAGAAACCATAACGGTTCGTTCCGGCGGCCGGGACCTTTTACAAATTGACGATGAAAAACTCAGGGCGGCTTTCAAGAAGCCGTTCGGCCACCTGATATGACCCTAGTTTCAAAAAGGGTCAGGGCCCTGGTTCTGACCGGTTTCGGCATCAATTGCGATTATGAAACCCAGTACGCCTTGAATCTGGCCGGGGCCGAAGCGGACCGCGTCCATATCAACCAACTCATAGATCAAGCCCGTCGGGGCCGGGGCCTGGGGGACTATCATATCTTGGCCGTGGACGGCGGGTTTTCCTGGGCCGACGACCACGGGGCCGGGGTTTTGCTGGGGTTGAAACTGAAGTGCCGTCTCGGGGAGCAAATCCAGGAGTTTATAGCTGCCGGCAAGCTGATCATCGGGATTTGCAACGGTTTTCAAGCCTTGGTCAATATGGGCCTGCTGCCGGGTTTTGACGGCGACTATCAGAAAAGGACGGTGGCGCTGACGGCCAATGATTGCGGCAACTTCCGGGACGATTGGGTTTATTTGGGGGTGGACCCGGCAAGCAAGTGCGTTTTCACCAAAGGTCTCGAGACCATCGATCTGCCCATCCGCCACGGTGAAGGCAAATTTTACGCCCCGCCTGAGGTGCTGGACCGGCTTGGAGATTCAGGCCAGGTGGTTTTGAGGTACTGTCGGCCGGAGCAGCAGGGAGGCCGCGACTTAAGAGACCAGGCCGGACCACATTACCGGCCGGCCCAAGGTCTTTTCCCCTTCAACCCGAACGGCTCCCTGGACGACATCGCCGGCATCTGCGACCCGACCGGGCGCGTCTTCGGGCTGATGCCTCACCCCGAGGCCTTCCACCACCTGACCAACCACCCGGACTGGCCCGGACTAGTCGAACAGCGCAAGCGCCGGGGCCTGCCGCTCGACTGGGAAGGCCACGGCTTGAAAATCTTCCGCAACGCCGTCCGTTTTGCTCAAGAACACTTGCTTTAGTTAGTCGGCCTTGGGTCAGGCCGCCTTAATTCCAGGGTCGAGGAGGTGACTGTGTCTTCTTTGGTTTGGGCTGAGATAGTGACCGTAGGCTCGGAATTGGTCCTGGGTCAGCTGGTGGACACCAATGCGGCTTATATCGCCCAAGCCCTGGCCGAGATCGGGGTGGGGATGGCCTATCACACCACGGTGGGCGACGAACGGGACCGCCAAGCCGATGTCTTCCGCCAGGCCCTCAGCCGCTGCCAGATCGTGGTCACCACCGGCGGCATCGGCCCGACCGAAGACGACCTGACCAGGGAAGTGGCTGCGGAAGTTCTGGGACGCCCCTTGATTTTCCGGCCGGACCTTCTGGAATACATCGAAGGCTTGTTTCAACGCCTGGGGTATAAAATGCCCGAGAACAACCGCCGTCAGGCCTATATTCCGGAAGGGGCCGCGGTGATCCACAACCCACGGGGCACGGCTCCGGCCTTCCGCTATGAATACGACGACCGGGTCCTGATCTGCCTGCCCGGGGTGCCCCATGAAACCGAACATCTGATCCGGACCGAAGTCCTGCCCTTTCTGGCCCAAAAATACACCTTGACCGGCAAAATACTTCTTAATCGAGTTCTTAAGATCTGCGGTTTGGGCGAAAGCAGCGTGGACGCCCAGATCAAGGAGCTGATCAGATCGTCGAAAAACCCGGTCATCGGACTTCAGGCCGGGGCTTCGGAAATCAAGGTCCGGCTGACGGCCCGGGCGGACACCCGGGCTGAGGCGGAACGAATTCTCGATGAGGGGGAGGCCTTGGTCCGAGAGCAACTAGATTCGCTCATCTTCGGCCTGGATGGTGAAACCCTGGCCGGCAACACGGCGGCCCTGCTTCAGGAATACAACCAGACCCTGGCCGTGGCCGAAGCCCTGACCAACGGTCTGGTCACTGCGGAAATCGGCGGCCGATTGGGTCTGGGCCGGCTTAAAGGCGGACTGATCCTGGGCCGGCCGGTCCAGGCCGATGAATTATGCGACCGACTGATGGATGAATTCCATCCGGATCTGGCCCTGGTCGTGACCGGTTTTCCCGACGATGAAGGCCGGTTCCAGGCTTTTATCCTGGTCCGGACCGCCGACGGCCGGGAAAGAGAGCGGGTCCTGTCATTGGGCGGGCCGCCGCGGATCATCCAACAGCGGGCCGCGACTATGGCCTTGTTCACCTTGCTCCAGTTTTTGCGGGAAGAAGGCCGGTAACGGGTCATCGGGGGAGAGAAGATCATAGGCCATAATTCCCCAAACATTCTCGTTTGTTGCTGCCTCCGAAAAAAACAAGACCGTCCGTTCCCCTCGGGTACGTGGGCGACCGCCTCAAACGCTCAACTGTCCAGGAAGATCCCAGCTAATACAATTTAATATGTAGATTATAGTATCCATTATCTTAAAGCCGAGAAAAGAGTCGTTCGTCCTTACCGGCAGAAGCGGACCAGGCGGCGGGGTGGGTGTCGCCTCACCTATATCCTCAAGGTCCTGTTGTTTTTCGTCTTAAGATATGCGCTGGCATGTCAAGCGTCGGGCCATGGTTTAGCTTATGGCCGGCGGTGTATCCGGCTTGGCCAAGCAGATATTTTGTGTTAATGTTTCATGTCACGATAGTTCTGAAGCATGTTTTCTTAAAGGCTGATTTTTCCGCTTATCAGCCGGGAGCAAAGAATTATGACTAATTTTGCCCAAAAACATCCCAAAATGACCACTTTTTACCTGATGAACCCCAGGACCGACCTCCGCCACCAGCTCGTGGGTCATTCACGCTGGAAAAAGCCGGTCCTGTTCATCCCGGCCCTGGCTTCAGAGTTCACCGACCCCGAAAACCGCCCGGTCTTTGAAAATATTATTCATGAGCTGCGGCTGGCCCGTTATTTGGACAAGATCATCATCGGCGTGGATCAGGCCGACGAGGGAGAAATTCAATTCCTGCGGGAAATACTAACCAAGCAGGGTCTAAAGAACTTTTTCATCCAATGGAACGACGGCCCGGGCTTTTCTTCGATTTATCAGCGGCTCGCCCAAGCCGGGCTGGACTTGTCGGTCCGGGGCAAGGGGAGGAACCTGTTTATGGGTTTCGGCGTGACCATCGCCTTGGGCGCCACAGCCGTCGGTCTTTTGGACGCCGATATCAAGACCTTTGAGAAAGAGCAGTTGGATCGGCTGTTCTATCCGATTCTGGTCCTCAACTATCAGTTTTCCAAGGCTTATTACGCCCGATGGGACGGCCGGCGGATGTACGGCCGGGTCAAGAGACTGCTCCTGGACCCTCTTTTGCTGGCCCTGAAACGCAAATTCACGGAAAGCCGGGAAGAAAAGATGCTTCGCCTGGTCGATTTTCTCCTGTCCTTCAATTATCAGCTTTCGGGCGAAGTGGTCATGGACATCAATCTACTCAAACGGCTCCGTTACGCTTCCCATTGGGGCATTGAAATCTTCATCTTGATCGAGGCTTGGCGCAAGGCCAACCAAGTAGCCCAGGTGGAATTCACCCCCGGGGCGTTCGATCACAAACATCAGCCTCTTTCGCCGGAAGATTCCCGAAAAGGACTGTACAAAATGGCCGTGGACATCGTCACCACCCTGTTCAAGGCCCTGATCATTGAAGAAGGCCTCGAAGTATCCGATCACTTTTTCCGGGACCTGGCCGTGACCTATACTTCCATCGCCGAGGACCTCATCAAGAAGTACTCCGACAACGCCAAATTCAACGGCCTGGAATACGACCGGGACGCCGAAGAAGCCAGCGTCCGCGACGTCTTCGCCAAGGCGGTCCTTTTTGCCGGGTTCATCCTGGAGTCGCCCCAACATACCGCCGAAAACATCATCCGCTTCGTCTCCGCCAACGAAGAATTCAAGCCGTTTTTGAACATGGGTTTAATCCAGGCGGTGATGAAGGTCGAGGAGCGTCTGAGGAAAGAAGTCTTTATCGAGTCCGAACTACCCTCTTGGGAAAGGGTTCAGGAAAAGGACCCGGAAATAATCCGGGCCATCATCGACGTCATCGAAGACGAAAAGATCAGATACGGTCCCTTGCCGGCTCATCAGGCCGTCCGAAGTCCTCGCGGCTGAGTCCTGCACCTTGGTCCGGACGCCCTTTTTTCTAGTAATTTCAATGCAATTATCACAGTGGACTTTTTTCGACTGCGCCAGGAAAAAATTCCATCCCGAACGGACAAGCAGAATCGACCCGGCGTGGGCCGGATTGTCCCCATGACCTCAATACCCTTGGATAAAATCACGGCCTTTCTCCAAGCGACCCCACCTTTCCACGCCTTGCCGCCGGAGGTCCTTCGGAAGACAGCGGCCGGGGTGATGATCGAATTTTTTGCCCACGGAGAGGTTTTTATTCGGGCCGACGAGAAACCTTTGGACTTTCTCTATCTTATCCACAAAGGCGCGGTCAGGCTGTTTTTGAAACAAGGCCGCCGCGAAGTCTTATTGGACCTCCGGGCTGAAGGCGACAGCATCGGCGCGGCCTGTCTGCTCCGGCAGGCTCCGCCGGCCTATAATGCGGCGGCGGTCGAAGACACCATCTGTTATCTGGTTCGCCGGGAGATCTTTTTGGACTTGGTGGAAATATTCCCTTTATTCAAGGCTTTTGGAGCTTACATTCCGGACGGGGTTCAAAGACTTTCACCCAGGTTTCCAGGCCCGGCCGGGCCGGAATCAGATTTGACTTCAGAGGCGGACCTCTTCAGGACCCCGGTCAAAGCCTTGGTCAGACGCCCGCCGGTCTGCTGCCCGCCGGGCACGACCATTCAAGCCGCCGCCCGATTGATGAGCCGGGAACGAGTGGGTTCGATGGTCGTGGTTAATGAAGAAACCAAGCCTTTAGGCATTTTCACCGACAAGGATTTGCGGCTGGTTTTGGCCCACGGGTTAAGCGGCCGGGAACCGGTCGAGACCATTATGGAACGGGGGACGGCCTCGGTCGAGGGAGACAATTCCTGCTTTGAAGCCTTAATGGTCATGGTCAAGAAAAATATTCACCACGTGGCCGTTCTGGAAAAAGGTGGTCTTTACGGCGTGGTCACCCAACACGATCTGCTCCTTTTCCAAGGGTCCAATCCCGTCGCGGTGGTCAAGGACATCGAAACGGCGGCCGGTCTGGATCAACTGGCTCAGGTCCCAAACAACCTGGATCGTCTCGTGGAAATGCTGATCAGGCAGGGGTTTACGGCCATCCAGGTCCAGGACGCCCTGACCTTGATTATCGACCGGCTGGCCCGGCGGCTGATCAGGCTTGGCTTGAGAGAATTGGAAAACAAAGGGTTAGGGCCGCCGCCGGTCCCTTGGGCCTGGGTCTGTCTGGGCGGGGCCGGCCGTCAGGAACAGATCATGCGCACCGGCTATGACTGGGCCGTGGTCTATGCCGACCCGCCCCCAGATAAGGCTGAGGCAGTCAAGACCTATTTCCTGACCCTGGCCGAGGAGGTGGTTAGAGGTCTAAAAAGATGCGACTTCTCCGGGCGCGGGGAAGAAAATATCAAGGACCGCGCCCAATGGTGTCAATCGGTCAGTCTTTGGTGTGCTTATTTTGACCGGCTCCTTGTCTCAGCCGACAGCAGCCAAGCCAAGGCCGCCGGCCATTTTTTTGACGGCCGTTTCCTGTCCGGTCGAGAGGACCTTTTTCACCAGGTGACCAGATCAGTCCGGCTAGGGCTGGTCGAAAACCAGGATTTCCTGACTCGGATGGCTGAAAGCGCCTTGGCCGTCGGCCCGCCTTTGGGTTTCTTTCGCCAGTTCGTCGTGGAAAGGACCGGAAAACTGGCCGACCGCCTGAATCTGGAAAAAGCCGGTTTAGAACCGGCCGTGGATGCAGTCAGGCTTCTGGCCTTGAAATATCGCCTGACCCAGACCAACACCCTGGATCGCCTCAAAGCCTTGGAAGAAAGAGGCTATCTTGATCGAATCCTGGCCCGGGAAGCGGCTGAGGCCTTCGGCTTTCTTTTCCTGTTCCGGATTAAAAAGTATTTAGCTGAGGCGGCCATGAAAAATCACTCTTTCGATTGGATCGATCCGAAACTGCTCGACCCGGTGGAACGACAAACCTTAAAGAAATCCTTCAAGGTCATCTCCCGTCTTCAAGAGGTCATCGCCGCCGGCTATGGCTATAAACAACTGGAACCGGGGCCGGACCGTTGAGCGGGAATTTCCGGCGACAATGTCCATAGAAAGCAAAACCGCCGCCCGGCCGCTGTTTACGGCTCAAGTGGCTGTGGCCCTGCCGGTGGAAGGAGCTTTCGATTACTTGATCCCCGAGGGTCTGAGGGATATTTCACTTGTGGGCAGGCGGGTTCTGGTTCCCTTCGGCTCCCGTCAGGTCACCGGGTACGTGGTCGGTCTTGGGGAGGAGGGCGAGCGGCCCGGGACAAAGCTCCGCCTTAAAGAAATAATCCGGCCTCTTGACGAAGAACCGCTTTTCGGGCCGGAGATGCTCCCCTTCTTCCGCTTCGCCGCCGAATATTACCACTATCCGCTGGGCCTGGTGATCGCCGAAGCCTTGCCGGCCGGGCTCAAAGTGATGAGCCGCCGGTTGATTCGCCTGACCCCGGCCGGCCGCCGGGCCCTGGAGCTTGGGGAAGCCGCTTCGTCCGAGGCGGCCTTGATGACCCGTTTGGACCGGTCCGGCGGTTTGTCCCTGGCCGGGTTGACCAGGGAAAAAAAGGAATCAATAAAATTTGTTAGGACTTTGGAGGCCCGGGGCTGGATCGAGTCAATCGACGGATTCCAAAAGGACCGGATCAGACCCAAGTTGCAGAAATGGCTCAAGCCTCTGGCGGCCGACCGAGCCGGACCGGTGCGCCTTGGTCCGAAGGAAAAGGCCTTGATTGAATTTTTACAGGTTGATGGGCCTAAACCTGTGGAAGAACTCCGGGACCGGTTTCCGGGATTGTCAGCGATGGTCCGGCGGCTGGCCGGCAAAGGCCGCCTTGAGGTCCAAGAGCGGGAAGTCTATCGGGACGCCCTGGGACGGGCCTTGTATTTTGAAAACAAGACGCCGGAGCTGACGGCCGAACAAAACCTAGCCGCGGCTGAAATCGACCAGGCGCTCGCTTCGGGCGGATTTGCGGCCTTTCTTCTCTATGGAATAACCGGGTCCGGAAAAACCGAAGTCTATTTGCAGGCCATGAGCCGAACCCTGGCCCAGGGCCGGACCGCCTTGGTCCTGGTCCCGGAAATATCCCTGACGCCGGTGATGGAGGGCTTGTTTCGAGCCCGATTTCAAGAGGAAGTAGGACTCCTGCATTCCGGCCTTTCCGACGGCGAACGTTATGACCAGTGGCTGAAAATCCGCCGGGGCGAGGTCAGAGTGGTCTTGGGGGCCAGGTCGGCCATTTTCGCTCCACTGGATCATATCGGTTTGATCATCGTGGACGAGGAACACGACGGCGCTTACAAGCAGGATGACAAATTAAGGTACAACGGCCGTGATCTGGCCCTGGTCCGGGGTCAGCAGTCCGGGGCCGTGGTGGTCCTGGGGTCGGCCACGCCTTCGGTGGAGACCTATCACGCGGCCCGGTCGGGTCGTTATAAATTATTAACGCTGACCAAGCGGATCGGGGAAGTCCAATTGCCCAAAGTGGACATAGTGGATTTGCGCTATGACTCCGGGCGAAGGCGGGGTGCACTCACGCCGGTTCTTAAATCAGCCATCAAAGAAACCCTCGACCGTGGAGAACAGGCTCTGTTGTTCATCAACCGCAGGGGTCTGGCCGGGACGCCCCTCTGCCTGGCCTGCGGTTACGCGATCAAGTGTCTGAATTGCAGCGTGACCATGACCTTGCACCAGGGGTCGAGCCAAGCCCAGAGTCAAAACAGGCTGGTCTGCCATTATTGCGGTCTGGAGACTCCACCGCCGACCAGATGTCCGATCTGCGACTCGAAGCTCTTCAGGTATGTGGGCCTCGGGACTGAGCGATTGCAGCAGGAGGTGGAAAAAGCCTTTCCCGAAGCTCGGGTCGGCCGTCTGGATGCGGACACGGCCCGGCCCAAAGGTCAGATGATCAGGATTCTGGAAGCCTTGCGGGATCGTGACCTGGACGTGCTGGCCGGGACTCAGATGGTGACCAAAGGCCATGATTTCCCCAACATAACTTTAGTCGGGGTGATCGAGGCCGACTTGGGCCTGCACCTGCCCGACTTCCGGGCCGGCGAACGGGTCTTTCAGCTCCTGGCTCAGGTGGCCGGCCGGGCCGGACGGGGCGAAACGCCCGGCCGAGTAATCATCCAGACGCTCAGTCCGGAGCATTACAGCCTCAATCGGGTTCAAAAACATGATTATTTAGGCTTTTTCGAAATCGAATTCAGCCAGCGCCGGGAGTCCGGCTATCCGCCTTTTTCGCGCCTGGCCCTGGCCCGATTTGCAGGGAATTCCGAAGAAAAGACCAGGAAAGCGGCCGAAGAAGCGGCTCAAGCCGGTCGGGAACTTTTAGCCAACCAAGCCGATTCCCCGGTGAACCTCTTAGGCCCGGCCCCCGCTCCCTTGGCCAAGCTGAAGGGCAAATACCGCTTTCAGGTCCTGATTGGGTCCCCCCGGGTCAAACCCCTGCACCAATTTTTGGACCAGTGGCTGTCTCGGGTCAGGCCGCGGCTCAAGGGGCGCGGCGTGACTTTGATTCTGGACGTCGACCCCTATCAGATGATGTGAAAGATCACCGGGGAAAGGCCCCGGGCACTCCGCCGTCCACCGGGAGGGCGGCTCCGGTGATGGGGGCCAGGTCGGCGGCGAAGAAGACTACGGCCTGGCCCACGTGTTCGGCCAGGACGGCGGTCTTGAGCAGGTTTCTCTGGGTGTAGTATTCCCGCAGTCCGGCCGGGTCCAGGCCTCTGGCCTTCATCCGGTCCGGCCCGACTACATCCCAGAGCTTCGAGGAAACCTCCTGGTCGCCGAAGATGGCGTCCGGATTGATCAGATTGACTTTGACCCCCAGTTCGGCCAGTTCCAGGGCGGCGACCTTGCCAAGCTGGTGGGCTGCGGCCTTGGAAGCGCTGTACGCCCCGAACGAGGCCCCCGGATCGAAGACATTTTTGGAACTGATGATGACCACGTTGCCCCCGGTGCCCTGACGCCGGAAAACTGGGACGGCGGCCTTGATCACGTTGAAGACGCCCTTGAAGTTGACGGCCATGACCAAGTCCAGCCGCTCCGGGTCGAGGTCTTCGATTTTGGCCACGTGGGCGATCCCGGCGTTGGGCACGACTAAATCCACTCCGCCCAAGCGCCGGCTGATTTCGCCGAAGGCCTGGGCTGCAGCCGGATAGTCGGTCACATCAAAGGCCAGGGTTTCCACCCGGTCTCCCCCATGCCGGGCGGCCAGCCGATTCCGGACCTTTTCCAGGCGGGGCTGGTCGATGTCGGCCAAAACCACTATGGCCCCGGCGTTCAGCAGCCGGTCGGCTATACCCAAGGCGATGGCCCCGCCGCCGCCGGTGACCAGGGCGATCTGGCCTTGGAGCAGCGGGTCTTGACCCTTATCCAATTTCCGCTGCTGCAAGTCCCAGTATTCCAGGTCAAAGACGTGCTCTTCGCCGATGGCTTCGTATTCTCCCAAGGCAAAGCCGAGCATCTTGGCCTTGATGGTGTGTTCGGCAATATCGGCGGCGATTCGGGCCTCCCGCCGGGAAAAGCCCAGAGCGATCAAACCCAGGCCGGCGGCCAGAAAGACCCTGGGATAAGGGTCCAGTTGGTCCGGCTTGACGGCCAAGGCCCGGCTGTGGCGGGTAAAGTACTGCTCGTAAGCCTCGACAAAGGCCTCCACCGCCCGGCCGACCGTTTGCTTGAGGGTCTGGTCTTCTTCGGGCAAGCGGTCCAGATACACGGCCTGGTGCTTGGTGCGGATGGCGTGGTCCGGGGTCAGGACGCCGGACCGGCAATAATCCGGGGCCTGCGCGGCCAGGGAAGCGGCGATAATGTCCGGATCGGAGCGCAGTTCGGCGACAAAACGACGCAGGCGGCCGTCGGCCGCCCGGTGGGCGCAGGCCCCCCGCACCATCTGGATCAGGCGAACCGCAGTCCCGGACGGGTCGGCCGGAGCTATGACCTCCGTCCGGGGGACGGTCAAGGGTTTGGCTTTGATTTTGCCGGCGATATAGGCTTCGGTCCGGGTCACGTACTCGATCATCCGCTCGTAGGCCTCGGCCGCCTCTCGGCCGAAAGTGAACAGGCCGTGACCCAAGGCGGCCGCGGCCTCTATTTCCGGGTTCCGTTCGTAGGCTTGGGCCAGGCTTTGGGCCAGGGGAAAGCCGGGCCGGGCATAGGGCAGGACCGCGGCTTTGGGCCCCAGGGCTTCCCTGACCAGGTCCGGGCCGTGTTTCTGGTTGCTCAGGATAAGAAAACTGTCGGCGTGGGTGTGATCGACGTAGCGGTGAGGCAGAAAGGCATGGGCCAGGGCGTCCAGGGACGGAGGGGGGTCCGCGGCCCGGAGCTTGCGAATCTGAAGCTGGTTGGCCGTTTCCGCTGCCGGCAGGTCGGTCAATTCCCGCAGCCGGACCAGGGGGGCCAGGTCCAGGGCGGTGAAGCCTTCGGGTCCGATCAAGGCCAGGTCCAGGCCCGAGCCCTTGACGTAAAGGACGTCGATTTCTTCGCCTAAAACGTCTTTGGCCTTGAGTTTGACCGAGGTGTTGCCCCCGCCGTGCAGGACCAGGTCCGGCTCGCGGCCGAGCAGCCGCGAGGTGTAGACCCGGAAGGCCAAGTCCGGTCGAATCTCCGGGTATTCGGCGGCCAGCTTCAGGGCTTCTTTTTGGTCGAAGCGACTTTTCACCTAGTTCCCGGCCTGTTTTTCCCGGGCCAGAATCTCTTCGGCCTGCCGGACCGAAGCCTGATCGTGGACGATGGCCCGCAGGGCTTTCATCATGGCCACCGGGTGTTCGTGTTGCCAGACGTTCCGGCCCAGGTTGAGGCCGATGGCCCCCTTTTGAAGACCGTCATAGACGAATTCAAAGACTTGCCGGTCGGTGTCGACCTTGGGGCCGCCGGCCATGACCACGGGCACAGGACAGCCGTTGACCACCTTGTCGAAATCCTCGCACCAGTAAGTCTTGACTATGGTGGCTCCGAATTCGGCGGCGATGCGGCAGCACAGGGACAGATAGCGGGCGTCCCTCTTTTCCAGCTCCTTGCCCACCGCGGTCACGGCCATGACCGGCAAGTCGTAATTGTTGCACTCGTCGACCAGCCGCCCCAGGTTCATCAGTGAGTCGTACTCGTACTCGCTGCCGATGAAGATGGACAGGCCCACCGCGGCCGCGTTGAGCCGGAGTGCTTCCTGAACCGAAGTGGTCAGGCCTTCATGGGACAGGTCCTTGCCGATGATGCTGGTCCCTCCGGACACCCGCAAAATGACCGGCGGGCAGTTCTGCGGGTCCACTGCGGCCCGGAGCACGCCTCTGGTGACGAACAGGCCGTCGGCGTAAGGAATCAGCGGGGCGATGGTTTCACCCGGCCGCTCCAGCTTCCGGGTCGGTCCCTGAAAATAGCCGTGATCGATAGGCAGAAAGAAACAGCGGCCGTCGGCCTTGATCAGCCGGGCCAGACGATTTTTCATTCCCCAGTCCATGCAAATCCTCCTTTATCCGATGGGGCGAAATTTTTCGCTCCACAATATTCAGTTGCCGGAACAATTTTTCACTTTTTCAAAAAAAAGCTCCCCGGTCAAGAGACAGTCGCGGTCAATCGTGCAAAAATATTCAAACCTCGTGAAGATGTGCTTTTGTGCACCCCATGAAAATGTCTTTTTTCAGGGAGAACTTTAAACGTATGGATTATAAAGGGTCTTTCGATGAAGGCTTCCGGGGTTCAGACTAGGGGCTTCCCGGAAAGGCCGCCGAGTGATAACCTGGGGGGGAAATCCGGCTGCGATCCACGAGTTTGGAAATCGGCATGAAGATTATTTATCGTTTGGCCATCGGTCTGTTGCTTGTGTCCTTTTGGGGACAGCCGGCCTGTCATCCCACCTCGGCGGAAAGCTCGAGGGCCCAAACTCAAAGCCTGATCGTCGGTTTGCCTAAAAGTCCGCTGACCCTGGACCCCAGATACAATATCGATGCGGCCTCTTACCGGATCACCCAGGTCGTCTTCAACGGGCTGGTCAAAAAAGACCCTCAGATGAACCTGGTCCCGGACGCGGCCGCAAGCTGGCGGCTGGCGGACGAACGGACCTGGGTCTTCCTTTTGAGACCGGGGATCAAGTTCCACAACGGCCGGGAAATGACCGCCGAAGACGCGGCCTTCACCTTCAGGTCCATCCTTGATCCCAAGTCCGGGTCGCCCAAAAGACAGGCCTTCAGCATGATCGACCGGATCGAGGTCCTGGACCGTTACACCGTGGTCTTTCACACCCGGGAGTCTTTTGCGCCCCTTTTGACCAGCCTGACCCTGGGCATCGTTCCGGCCCCGGAGGCCGAGGCCGCCGGAGAAGATTTCGCGGTCCGGCCCATCGGCTCCGGGCCGTTCAAAATCGTGGCTAACGCGGCCGACCGCTACGTCCGGCTCGAGGCCTTTGAGGATTATTTCGGGGGCGCACCCAAAATCAAAAACCTGACCTTCCGTATCGTCCCGGACGACACCACCCGGTACTTGGAACTGATCAAAGGCAACCTGGATCTGGTCGAAAACGCCGTGGACCCGGACATGGTCCCGGTCATCGAAAAAAATCCGGAATTTCAGGTGATAAAGGAGCCGGGGTCCAATTACGCTTATTTGGCTTTCAATTTAAGAGACCCGATTCTCGGGGACCGGGCCGTTCGCCGGGCCATCGCCCACGCCTTGAACATCAAGGAATTGATACTTTTTCTGCTTCGCGGCCAGGCCCAGCCGGCCACCGGGATTCTGCCGCCCAGTCATTGGGCTTATGAAGGCGACGTCAGCCGGTATGAATTCGACCCGGACCAGGCCGAGCGTCTCCTGGATCAGGCCGGATGGCCTCGAAAAGAAAACGGCTTTCGGTTTACCTTGACCTATAAGACCACCCTCAGCGATCTGGCCCGGCGCAAGGCCGAAATAATCCAGGCCCAGCTCAAAAACGTGGGGATCAAGCTGGACATTCGCGGTTTTGACTGGGGGACCCTTTTCGCCGACATCCGGTCGGGCAATTTTCAGGTCTATTCCCTGGAATGGGTCGGGGTCAGCGAGCCGGACATTTACCATTACGTCTTTTCTTCGAAGAGCCTGCCCCCTGACGGGGCCAACCGCGGGTATTACCTTAATCCGGAAATGGACCGACTGATCGAGGCCGGCCGCCGGACCATGGACCTTGAAGCCCGCCGGGCCATCTATGGGGAGGTTCAAAGAATTGCGGCCCGGGACCTGCCTTACGTCAGCCTGTGGCATCCCCATAACGTGGTCATTTTGAAAAAAGGCCTGACCGGCTTCGTCCCTTATCCCGACGGAGACCTCTCCGCCCTGGCCGACATGGCCTGGGCCGAAACGAGGGATTAGGGTGCGCTCCTTCGCCGCCAAAAGACTGCTCCTGCTGATTCCGACCGTCCTGGGCGTGGTCACTTTAGTCTTCCTGCTCCGGCCCCTGATCCCCGGCGATCCCATCGACTACATGCTCGGAGAAAACGCCCTGGCCGCCGACCGGGCAGCCTTGCGGGCCCAGTATGGTTTGGACAAATCCATCCCGGAACAGTACCTTCTCTTCCTGGGGAATTTGATCAAAGGCGATCTAGGCCGGTCCATCCACGCCAGGCGGCCGGTCCTGGACATGATCCTGGAACGTTACCCGGCCACGCTCCTGCTGGCCGCTGCGGCCATGGTCGTGGCCTGGCTGGTGGCCTTGCCGGCCGGACTGGCCGCCGCGGTCAAAAAGGACACCTGGATCGACAACCTGTCCATGTTCGGGGCCCTGCTGGGAATTTCTCTGCCCAACTTCTGGCTGGGGCCTTTGTTGATTCTCCTGTTTTCCATCCAGCTCGGCTGGCTGCCCGTTTCCGGCCTGGACGGACCGCTGTCCCTGATCCTCCCGGCCGTGACCCTGGGCACGGCCATGGCCGCCATTTTAACCCGGATGACCAGGTCGAGCCTGCTCGAAGTCATCCGGGAAGACTACGTGACCACGGCCCGGGCCAAGGGGTTGAGCGAGCGGCGGGTCATCCTCAAGCACGCCTTCAAGAACGCGGTCATCCCCATCCTCACCCTGGTCGGCCTTCAGTTCGGCGGGCTGTTGGCCGGATCGATCATCACCGAGACCATTTTTTCCTGGCCCGGCCTGGGCTCGCTGATGGTCACGGCCATCTATTCCCGGGACTTTCCTCTGCTCCAGGGCGCGGTCATGACCATCAGCCTCAGCTACGTGCTGATCAACCTGCTGACCGACCTGCTTTACGGACTGGCCGACCCGCGCATCCGCCTGGGAGGCCGCCGGTGAAGATGTTTTTCCGCAACCGCCTGGTCGTCGTGGGGCTGGCCGTGACCCTGGTCCTGATCCTGACCGCCCTGCTGGCCCCGGTCCTGGCTCCCTTCGATCCGACCGCCCAGAATCTGGAACAAGGCCTCAGCCCCCCCACCCCGGCCCACCCCCTCGGACAGGACAAGTTCGGCCGGGACATCCTGTCCCGAATCATTTATGGGGCCAGAATCTCCCTCTGGGTCGGCCTGTCCACGGCCTTGGTTTCCTTGACCATCGGCACGGCCATCGGCGCGATTTCAGGATACCTGGGCGGGCTGACCGACGAGATCGTCACCCGGATCATCGACATCCTCCTGGCCTTTCCCGGCATCCTCCTGGCCCTGGCCCTGATGGCCATTTTAGGCCCGAGTCTTAATAATGTTATTATAGCCTTATGCGCCGTGGGCTGGGTCGGGTACGCCCGGCTGGCCCGGGGCCAGGTCCTGGCTATCAAGGAAAGGGAATTCGTCCTGGCGGCCAAAGCCTTGGGGGCCGGCAAGGTCAGGATCATCTTCGTTCACGTGGTCCCCAACATCCTGGCCCCCCTCATCGTCGAAGCCACTTTCGGCATGGGCGGGGCCATCGTCGGCGAAGCCGGTCTTTCCTTTCTGGGTTTCGGCGTCCAGCCGCCCACCCCCAGTTGGGGCAGCATGCTCAATGAAGGCCGGCAGTTCCTGCTCATCGCCCCTCACCTGACCACTTTCCCCGGCCTGGCCATCATGGCGGTCGTCCTGGGCTTCAACTTCCTGGGCGACGGCCTCCGGGACTTCCTGGACCCGAAACTCAAGGGCCGCTGAGGTCGATATGTGCCAAGAGACAGTCCTGCCCGAGATGGTCGGCCGCCGACTGATGATCGGTTTCGACGGAGAGGAATTTACGCCGGACCTGGAAAACCTGCTGCTCCAAGTCCGGCCCGGCGGCCTTATCCTGTTCAAACGAAACGTCGGGGGCGGTCCCGGTCAAATCGCCGCCCTGGTCACGGCCTGCCAGGACCTGGCGGGTTCCAGGTTCGGCCGGCCCCTGCTGGTGGCCATCGACCAGGAAGGCGGCCCGGTCCGGCGCTTGGGGCCGCCGTTTTTTGAATTGCCCAGCCAGCGGGCCATGGCTGATAAATTAAGCCTGGAGGAGGTCAGAGGTCTGGGGGAGATCAGCGGCCGGGAACTGGCTGCGGTCGGAATCAATATGAACCTCACCCCGGTCCTGGACCTGAACACGGAACCGGGGGCAGGATACATGGCCGAAAGGTCATTCGGTCCGGACCCCGACCTGGCCGCGGCCCTGGGTTTGGCCCTGATCCAGGGGCACGCCAGCGCCGGGGTGATGACCTGCGCCAAGCATTTTCCAGGCATCGGCGACACGAGGCTCGATCCTCACCATGACCTGCCCACGGTGACCCATCCGGCCTCTCGAATGAAAAACGTGGAGATCAAACCGTTCGCCCAAGCCGTCCAGGGCGGAGCGGCCGCGGTCATGTCCGCCCACGTCCGTTTTCCCGCCCTCGATCCGGCCCGGCCCGGCACCTTTTCTCCGGCCATCCTGACCGATCTGCTTAGAAGCGAGTTGGGTTTCGACGGTCTGGTCCTGACCGACGACCTGGAAATGGGGGCGGTGATAAAACATTATGAGATCGGTCCGGCCGCGGTCCTGGCTTTGACCGCCGGAGCGGACCTAGTTCTGGTCTGTCATCGGCCGGACCGGATTCTGGCCGCCCGCGACGCCTTGATCGAAGCGGTCAGGTCGGGCGAAATACCGGGCTCCAGCCTGACAGCCGCCTCCCGACGCCTGGAAGAGGCCTGGTCCAGGATCACCCTCCCTGAATCAAACGCCTGGCGGGAGGTCTTCGATCCAGCCGGATGACCCACCCAATCGGGCCGGCTTATCCGTCATCGGTAAATCCCAAACAGGTCCGCCAATCGAAATAGCCGTTTTTTAATCCCGAAATCATGACCCGGACCACGGGAACGCCTATTTTCGGGCAAGTCAGGTCCAGACCGACGACCTGATGTTCTTTAGACAGGGCCGCGACGATGTCTTCCAGGCGCCACGAGTAGTCAGGGCCGGCCTCGGCCAGACTGACCGAACCGTCGACCTGCTCGGTCCAAAAATCCTTCGGAATCGAGGTTCTATAACTCTCCGGCGGGATTCGGTCCTGGATGTACCTGACAATGGGCACGTAAGGCCGGCTGGTTTTCCACTGTTTAAAAAAGGTAAAGGCGCGTTGCTGGGCCACTTCCAGCATGGCTTGCTGCAAGGCAAAGCGCAGGGCCGGGGCCCCGGCCGATCCGATCACCAGCAGGCGACAATACGGGTCCCAACTGGCGGCAAAAGCCGTGTACAAGCCGGGTTGGTGGTTTAGGAAAAAGGCTCGGAGGGTAAGACGGCGGTCCTCGAAAACCTTAACCCATTGGGAAAAATGGGGGTCATCTTTGATTTTCAGTTCGATGGGCCGGGGCGGAAGGCCTTTGATGACGCGGTATTGGGCGTCACGTTCCACTACTTCACAGATGCCGGAAGCCAAGGCCTCTTTGAGGTTCGCTCCGGCCGAAAGGCCGTTAGACAGAAAAAACCCGAGTCTCCGGGTCTGAAATCCTTCGAACGGTAAGGCCGAGTCCGGCAGATTAATGAAAGCCAAGTCAATGGGGGCCAGAACGGTTTTGTTTTGAATCAGGTCACGTCCTTCGGACCAGGTCAAGGGTTTTTCCGGGTCGAAAACGACGCCGGGGGGCAGAAAAAACGCGGCTGGGTTTAGCGCCTTCCGGCCGAGCTCGGAGTAGGCCGCAACTCTTAGGCGTTCTTGTTCCGGGGGACGGCCGGCGCTGTAACGTTCGATGGTTTCCATCAGGCAAGAGACTTGCGACTGGGCATGGCTCAGGCCTTTGCCCTGGTGGGTGTAAAAAAAGTCCAGTTGCCCCCATTCCTTCAGATTATGGAAAGGGATGGAATGAAGGTCGGCCGAACGCACGGTCAAGTAGATGGGAATGCCCAGAACGTCCGTAAAGCTTATGTCCAAAGGCGGGGCGGCCTGGAGGCGGGGCAGCAAGGGCGTTAGGCGCGGCAACAGCGAGCGGGCCGGTTCAGCCCGCCATTGTATTTCCTGGATGCCGTGGTCAAACGGCGCGGTTTTTTTCATTTTTCAGCCAAGAACGATGTTAATCCTTGTGGTTCAAAGCAATTTTCCTGTCAAGGGCATTTATATTATCTGAACCCGGCTCCAAGGACAAGCGCCGTTCGGCCTTCGCTCTCTGTATTTCCTGCACCAAGACACGGGTATATTGCAAAATCGATTTACTTTCCTTATAATGAAGACAGTTTAATTTCGAGAGAGGACGACCGGCCGGGCGGCTCTCTAGACCTGGGAAGAAGAATTTTCAAAGGATAAGGAACAAGTGTCGGCCGTGGTCCGTAATATGTGAGGAGGACTGGTCATGTGTGGAATTTTCGGCATTTCGGTCGGGGCCGAGACCAACTTGCCATCCGCCGTCTTCCAATCCGCGGTGACCAACCTTTTCCGTTTCAGCGAAACCAGGGGTAAGGAAGCTTCGGGATTGGCCGTTCGAGCCGCGGACCAGATCATGGTCCACAAGGAACCGGTATCCACCCGCCATTTGATCCGCTCGGACGTTTACCGCCGTTTTCTCCAAAACAGCGTGGGCCAGGGCAATGGGCGTCTTCAAGGCCCTTTGACTCTGATCGGACACGCCCGGCTGACCACCAACGGCTTTCAAGGCATCAACAGCAACAACCAGCCGGTCATCAAGGCCGGCCTGGTCGGCATCCATAACGGCATTATCACCAACGTCGACGATCTCTGGCGGCGTTTTTCCAATCTCCGGCGGGAATTCGACGTGGACACCGAAGTGGTCTTGAACCTGATCCGGTTTTTTTTCGAGGAAAGGGGCGATTTGGCCGAGGCCGTCAGAGAGACGTATCAAGTCATCGAGGGCTCGGCTTCCCTGGCCATTATGTTCGAGGACCTGGACACCCTGCTCCTGACCACCAACACCGGCTCCCTTTATTCCTGCCGTCTGGACGGGGCCGGTTCGCTGTTTTTCGCTTCGGAAAATTACATCCTTCGCCGCCTGTCCGAAACGGTCTTGAAAGGGCTGGGCCGGGCTGAAATAAAACAGATCGAGCCGGGCCAGGGGTTGATCGTCAATTTAAACGACGTGAGTCTCGAAGAATTCAGTTTCAACGGCCGGGCCGGGTTCAAGGTTTCCTCTTTGAACAAACGGCCTGCTCGTCTGAAAATCCACGACCCGGACTCGGACGACGCCGAGGCCCGCCGGAACCTGCGGCGCTGCACCAAGTGCATCCTGCCCGAAACCATGCCCTTCATCGAGTTCGACGAGCAGGGCGTGTGCAACTATTGCCGGGAGTACAAAAAGGTTGAATATAAAGGCCCGGAGGCTCTGGCCGCCGAGGTCGAACCCTTCCGAAAAAACAACGGCGAACCCGAAGTCATCGTGGCCTTCAGCGGCGGCCGGGACAGCAGCTACTGCCTCCACTATATATTCAACGAACTCAAACTCAAGCCCCTGGCCTATACTTACGACTGGGGCATGGTCAACGACCTGGCCCGGCGCAATCAGGCCCGCCTGACCGGCAAGCTGGGCGTCGAGCAGATTCTCATTTCCGCCGACATCAAAAAGAAGAGAAAGAATATCCGCCGCAACGTCGAGGCTTGGCTGAAGAAGCCCGACCTGGGCATGGTCCCGCTCTTCATGGCCGGGGACAAGCATTTCTTCTATTACGCCAACAAGCTGGTCGAACAGACCGGAGTCAATCTGTGCATCTGGGCGGAAAACCAGATGGAGCGGACCAATTTCAAGACCGGCTTCTGCGGCCTGAAGGCCGGCAACAAAAAACAGCGCATCTATAAGATGAGCCTGGCCGACAAGTTCCGGCTGGCCGCCTATTACGGCAAGGAATTCATCACCAACCCGGCGTACTTGAACCGGTCGCTTTTCGACACCATGTCCGCTTATTGGTCGTATTACCTGATCAATCATGACTACATCTGGTTCTACGACTATATCCGCTGGGATGAGCACCTGATCGAAAAGACCCTGATCGAGGAATACGACTGGGAGACCGACCCGGGCACCTCGACCACCTGGCGCATCGGCGACGGCACGGCCGCCTTTTACAATTATATCTATTACACCGTGGCCGGCTTGACCGAGAACGACACCCTGCGGAGCAATCAGATTCGAGAAGGCCTGATCAGCCGCGAGGAAGCCCTCCGCCTGGTCGAAGAAGAAAACCGGCCCCGGTACGGCTCCATCCAGGAGTATCTGGGGCTTTTGGGCCTGGACTTCGACGAGGCCATGCGGGTCATAAATTCCATACCCAAGCTGTATAGAAAATAACGTTTTCTCAAGGGGATGGGGTCCCCCTGACAACCGTCCGAGTTCGGACTGATGACTCCTACCGCATAACCGCAACACGGTAGGGGTCTTGACGATAAAACCGAAAAACCCTGCCGCCAGGCAGGGTTTTTCGTTACATGAATTCACAGGTCAAACGCAGAGTTGAGAGGTCTTTGTTTATGGGAGTTAAACTGCTATTATTAGCCCTGGCCGGGGCTTTGGGTACGCTGGTGCGTTATGGATTAACCGGTTTGATCCATCGGTGGGCAGGAGCCGAGTTCCCATGGGGAACATTGGCCGTCAATATGTTAGGTTGTTTTTTGGCCGGACTTTTATGGTCTTGGTCAGAATACCGCCTCCAAATCAGCGGGCAAGCCAGGCTGGTCATCCTTATGGGTTTTCTTGGAGCCTTTACCACTTTTTCAACTTTTATGCTGGAAACCGGCCAAATGATTCAGACTGCAGATTGGCTTCGTTCGGCCGTCAATCTCTTGTTACAAAATAGCCTGGGATTTTTTGCCCTTTTTTCCGGTCTTTTTCTTGGCCGGGTCCTTTAAGGAGACGACGATGAAGCTTCCATCTGAAGCCAATCTTCTCCGAATTTTCATTGGCGAAAGCGATAGACACCAGGGACGTCCACTTTACGAGGTCATCGTCGAAAACGCCCGAGCCAGGGGGCTGGCCGGGGCGACGGTGCTGCGCGGTCGTCTGGGTTTTGGGGCCAACAGCCGTATTCATACTTCGAAAATATTAAGACTTTCAGAAGATTTGCCGATTGTGATTGAAATTGTTGACCAGATTGACCGAATCAACGACTTTCTTCCGGAGCTTGACCTCATGATCAAGGAAGGCCTGGTTACCCTGGAGAAAGTCAAGGTCATAGCCTATCGTCACAATTCTAAATACGATGCATAACGAATCCTTGGGATCATTGGAATTCATCATCGGCAAGATGACCCGGCATATTGGAAGCCGCTAGGGAGGTTCCCATGGTTTTTCCTGTTTCCGGCGTGGAAGTCTCCCCGTGGATTCCACCGGTAGTGGCTTTTGTCGTCTCTTTTTTCACCTCCATGGGCGGGGTCTCCGGAGCCTTTCTCCTTTTGCCCTTCCAGGTCAGTTTTCTCCATTTCACCAGCCCAGCCGTCAGCCCCACCAATCTGGTCTTCAACATCGTGGCCATTCCCTCGGGCATCTACCGGTACCTGCGGGAAGGCCGCATGGCCTGGCCTCTGACCTGGGTGGTGGTGGTGGGCACCCTGCCCGGGGTGGCCATCGGGGCGGTGATCCGGGTTCTTTACCTGCCCGACCCCAAGGCCTTCAAACTGTTCGTCGGACTGGTCTTGCTCTACATCGGCCTGCGGCTGGCCTGGGACATGACCTTCGGCCGGCAGACCAAAGCCGGGAGCCAGGAAGGTGAGAAGAGATTCTCCGAACGCCACCGGGCGGCCTTGCGGGAACGGTCCGGGGAGTCTCAGGCCGCGGCGGATGAGGCCAGGGTCAAGACCCTCGAATTCTCCTGGCGGCGGATTTCCTACCAATTTTACGGCGAGACCTTTTCCTTTTCCACCTGGGGCGTCTTCCTCCTGGCCTTTCTGGTCGGCATCGTCGGGGGGACCTACGGCATCGGCGGCGGGGCCATCGTGGCCCCCTTCTTCGTAGCCGTCTTCAAGCTCCCGGTCTACACCGTGGCCGGAGCCGCCCTGGCCGGGACCTTCATCACTTCGATTTTCGGCGTCCTTTTTTATCAGCTCATCGTCCCGGCTTTCGCTCCGGCCGGCCTGACCGTGGCCCCGGACTGGCTGCTGGGCTTCATGTTCGGTTTTGGTGGACTGGCCGGAATGTACTGCGGGGCCAGGCTTCAGAAATTCATGCCGGCCGGCTTCATCAAAGGCATGCTGGCCGTGATCATCGTCGGTCTGGCCGTCAGGTACGTGGTTGAATTCTGGCTGAACTGAAAAACCGGCCGGCCGGTGGTTGGACCTACCCGGGCTGGTCGAGGGGCCTGACCGGGACGCTTTGGACCACATACCGCGGGCCGGGGGACGTACGGAGAGGGCTTGTCCGCTATGGCGATTACGCCTGGCCGGTCAGGAAGTCAGGCCGACTATATCGCTTAACGCGCCTGTGTAGGGGCGGTCGGCCGACCGCCCCTACACACCAATTTTTCCATCCCGGTCCCTTTTCCGGCTTGGGCCGCCTATTCGTTGGGCTTGGGGAAGCCGGATGTGGTTTGGACCACCTCCCTCTAACTCAGCGGCCTTAATTTTTTTCGATGCCAGAGGCGTTTGATTAGCCAAACAACGGAAAAAACGCCCCCGAGAAAAAAACAGGCAAGAGTCCAAATACCAATAGTCGCATATACTGAAGCTTCCAGAGATTTACCAAGTTGAAGCAAAGAAAGCGGGAAGCAGGTGACTCCAAACAGAATAATCCCCACAACAAAACCTATAACCAATTTGGATGAATAGCGATCTGTTAACCCAAATGAATAGGCGATGAGTAAGAAGAGTAACATGAAGATCGGCAAATTAAATCCAAGTAATGATAGAATCGCATAAATAATACCAACTCGATAGGCTACGCTTATCAAACTTTGGCGAACCTCGTTCGGTATAGGTTGTTCAACGGATAGTCCAAGACGCTTAAGCTCTTCCGAGTAGGTCTTGCCAGCTCCGATTTTGAAGGCATGTTGCCAAGTGCCTGGTATCATCATTATGAATGCCACTGTTATGAGAACCAAACTGGAGATTCCGATTATCTTTCTATTCATTCCGACTTCCTCACATCGCCGCATAAGGGAACGGTCAAGTGGCTGCTAAAAAACGTGGCACCTTTATCAAATACTATCAGTAGATTGACCTTATCTCATGCCTTGTGCAAATATAACGGTTGGTGCGCTCCGGGTAGTGTCTTTTCCTAATTGCTCGGCGGGAGAGACCCACCATGCGACTCCAGCTCCGCCGATATTCTCTACCAACCTAAAGCCTCCCGACATACTTGCCCTCCAGGTCCCGCGTTTATGCTGAGGGCTGTGCTGGACTTGCGCAATAGTAATACGTTCTTTCACCTCGTTAACTCCCTCTATAGAGTGAAAACACCAAACTCCAATGAATGTGCCCCCCTTTTGTTCAAGTCCCTCTCGTAATGCTTTGACTATGTCTTGTGGGCATTGCATAGGCTCAAGTGATGCCAGATTCGCTATTTTTTGAATATAGGAGTTCATGTAAGTGTAATCGTAGTTAGTAGAAAAAATCATAAAACTGCTTAAAAATTCTTCCGCAGTTTTTACAAATGGACCGGAATAAGAACTTGGATAACTCACTCCAATACGTATAAATTGATTGTCGTCTATAATCCAGAATCCTCGGCTGTGTAATCGAACATTATTTAGTACGAAGTCGAATTCATAGTCTAATTTCGGTTTAGCTTCGGAAAATGTTCCCCATTTTAATTTTTGCTCTTTCTCTTTCACGTCTAGTGATTTTGCGAACTCATTTGCAGACATTGTAATTAATAATTTGACATCATCTTCTTGATAAATTTTCTTAGAAATAAGGGGAGTGTTCGCAAAGGTTATTATGTACTGCATAAATCCTTCAGATAGGTTTTGGACGGCTTGGTAAGCAGTTCCTTTGCCATGTTGTACTTCAATTTTTATCTCCTTAGGAGCTAAAGGGAAAAAGGCCCCATATCTCCCGTCTGGACTAAGCCATAGTTTTTCACAAATTCCCCTTGAAAATAATAAGGTAATTAGTAGCACTATTATAATTAACTTGGTGATAAAAAAACGAATTAGGCGAACCAACATCATAAAGCCCCCGAATCCAGTTTTTGATAATCCGGTACCATGAATTCCAATAACATTTTGTGGTTAGAATTTATACACCTACTGCTCCTGCTCTATATTGTCGACCGTTATGTTAAAAAACGTCATCAGCGCACAACCGAACATTGCAACACTATCCCTTCTTTTTGGCGTCGAGGATCGCCGCGTTCGGCAGAGTAGGTTGAGTGCCCCTTTTTCGAAAAATATAGCATTTTTGGAGACGAAGCGCAAAAATTTTTATCGGGACTCTCCAGTCGTTGGGCTCTCGCTCCCTGTATTTACCGTTCGCCTATGATAAACCACCGCTGCAAATTCCCCACTTCTTCCTGTAGCCTGGATGACGTCATGGTCCGCCGGAGGCGGAACAGAGGCTTAGGGAGTTCGATTGAGCCTGCCGCAGTTCTTTCTTGCGGCTGCCAGCCTTCATCTCCAAACGCTATTCACCTCCTTTCACACCGGGATCGGGGCGATGACCTGGCTGGAGGCCAGCATCCAGGCGACCAGCAGGGCGTTGAGGACGGCCCCGAGATAGATTTTGCCGGTGAGTTGATAGAACCAGGTGCTGATGGGGGTGGTCAAAACCAGCAGGCCGATGACGTGAAAGAGGTTCATGACGAAGGTGGCCAGCATGCCGCCGGGACCGACCAAAGGAATGGCCCCGGTAGTCAGCAGGGGGAGGTATTGGACGGCCAGGAGGATGAGCAGGGGGACGACCAGGACCAGGGTGTTGGCGGCCGACCAGCTCCAAAAGGTCCGCAGCCGGGTGGAACGGAAGGGACGGCGGAGCCGGCCGTGAAGAAAGACGCCGAGCAGAACGAAGCCGATGAGGAAAAAGGGCAGGTAAAGGAGAAACATAAGCCAGCGGTGAGGGGTCAGGTCGCTGGCGAAGGGAAAAAGGAAACGGTAGTCGACGATGAAAAGGGCTTCCAGGATATATTCGGCCAGGTAGACGAAGGCGAAAAGGACCACGGCCAGCAACATGGTTTTAGCGAACTCGGCCCCGTCCAGGCTGAAACGGTCCGCCCGGTAGGACAGGCCCAAATCGGCCAGGGTCAAACCGGCCGGCCGGGCCTCTTTTTTGAACCAGCGCCTGAACAGGAAGAAACCGACCAGATTGATGACCACGAACCACCAGGCCAGGGCGTTGACCATCATCATGGGGAAGGCCCGGTCGATTTTGACCACATAGACGTGCAGGCCGAAGAGGACGAAGATCAGGGGCAGATATAGCAACATCAAGACGGCGTTGACCGCGGCCGATTTGAAGAAGGGCCGGCCGGTGCAGGCGTATTCAGGGGAGGGCCGGCCTTGAACTTGCCTGAAAAAACCGGTCTGAAGAAGGAGAAGCCCCAGGGGAAGCACTGCGGCGAAACCGGCCAGCAAGGCGATCAGGGTGGCCCATTCCTTGACCGGCCAGGTCTGGTCTTGGGGGTCGATCCAGAGGTGGTCCGGCGGAGAGAGGGCCTGTTTCATCCAGGCCAGGGCTTCGGCGACGGCCGCCCGGCTGTGGGATTCCTGGAGGTGGATGGCCTTGGGGACGAAGACCCGCCGGGCCGTGCCTTGGGCGAAGTCGCCGTAAGTGACGCCGAGCCGGGGGTGATCCGCGGGGATGACCTTTTTGGTGGCCGGGCTGGTCATCCATTCCTTTTCGATGTCCGAGGTCCCGGTCATGCGGCGGCGGTATTCGTCCCATTGCCCGATGATCATGAGCATGTTTTGGGGGCGGGTGAAAGAAGCCTCCTGGGTGTAGGCGAAGCCGGTGACGACCAGGGCCCGGACGGTCGGGTCTTCCAAGGCCACCCGGTAAACCATTTCCGCGCCAAGGCTGTGGCCCATCAGACCGATAGCTTCCGGACGGACGAAGGGCAGGGAGCGCAGATAATCGAGGGAGCTGCGGCCGCCGTAAGTCGGGTCGAAGTCCGGGGCCTTGGGGTCGCCGGGCCGGCCGGAATTGCCCCGACCGACGGCGTCGATGTTTAAAACGACGAAGCCGCGGCGGGCCAGTTCGAGGCAGTAGGCGTCGCCGGTCTCCCGATTGTTTTGATAGCCGTGGATGTAGACCAGACCGGGGAGGGGGGCCTCCCGGGCCGCGACCGGTTTGAAGAGCTTGGCCCGGACCGGGATGCCGTTATAGTTCGGATAAACGACATTGGTCACTTCGACCCGGCCGAAGTCCGTCTGGACCAAAGAGGCCGTGAGCACGGCCCCGACCAGGACGATCAGGCACAAGAGGAGAACAAGGAGAGGCCCACGGATTCGTTCGTTTTGAACCTGGTCCAAAGCGTTCATTTCGACCTCATTTTTTTCGAAGCGCCCGGAGTCGGGTGAGTGAAACAGCGGTTTAGGTTTCTCCCCTTTTTCTCTTCAGGGCGGCCAGGACCTTTTCCGGGGTGATGGGCAGGTCCTTGATGCGCACGCCTACAGCGTCGTAGATGGCGTTGGCGATGGCCGGGGCCGAAGGCACGCAGCCCGGTTCGCCCACACCTTTGGCCCCGTAGGGTCCACACTCGTCAATGGGTTCGACGATGACCGGTTCGACCGGGACCTTGTCCATGGCCGTCAGGAGCTTGTAATCGAGAAAATTGTCGTTCATGACCCGGCCTTCCTTGAGGATCAACTGTTCGGTCAGGGCGTAGCCGGTCCCCATGACCGCGGCTCCGTAAATCTGGCCCTCCAGGAGCATGGGGTTGAGGGCCCGGCCCACGTCGTGGGCGGCGATGTACCGTAGAATCTCGACCCGGCCGGTCTCTTCATCCACCTCGACCTCGACTCCGGTGGTCCCATAGGCGTAGGAACAGGACAAGTTGCCCTTGAACTCCTTGTCCAGCATCTCGTTGGGCGGGTCATAGAAATGCTCGGCGGCCAGGACCTTGCCCTGGCTGGTGAAATGGGCCCGGCGCAGGACCTTGTCCAGGGGCATGTTTCTTTCCGGGTTGGATTTGGCAAAGACCAGCCGGTTTTTGATGTCCAGGTCGGCCGGATCGGTTTCGAGCATGGGACCGGCCAGGTCGAGGATCTGGGCCTTGAGCTTGGCCCCCACGGCCAGGGCCGCGTTGCCGGCGATGAAGGCCTGGCGGGAGGCGTGGGTGCCCACGTCCCAAGGACAGATGCCGGTGTCGCCTTTGACGATCTGGATGTCTTCCGGCGGCACGCCCAGGCATTCGGCCGCGACCTGGGCGATGACCGTTTCCGCGCCCTGGCCGATGTCCACGGCCCCGGTGATGACCGTGACCTTGCCGAAGTCGTCGATCTTCATAATCATGCCGTGACCGTCGGACTTGTAGACCCTGGCCCCGCCGCCCACGTGAATCAGGGAAGCCAGCCCCAGGCCCCGGGCTTTTTTCTTCGCCGCCTTCTTGACCGGCCAGTCGAGTCTTTGGCCGACCTGGTCCAGGCACTCCTTCAAGCCGCAACTGGTGACCTTGAAACACTGGGGGGTGACTTCCCCCGGCCGGTTGGCGTTGATCAGCCGGAATTCCAGGGGGTCGATCCCGGCGGCTTCGGCCAGTTCGTCGGTGATGGATTCGACGGCGAAGGTGGCCTGGGGATTGCCGTAGCCGCGCATGGCCTGGGAGTAGACGTTGTTGGTGTAGACGCAGCGGGCTTCGTAGTGGACGTTGGGCACGCGGTACAATGAAGAGATGGGGACCATCATGACCGAAGGGGTGGTCGCCCCCCAGGAAGTATAGGCCCCGTTGTCCAGGGTCATGTCCACGTCCCGGAAGGTCAGGCGGCCTTCGGCGTCGCAGCCCTGGGCGATGTTGATGATCGCCGGCTGCCGGGGCGGCTGGGCCATGAATTCTTCTTCGCGGGTGAACAAGATTTTGACCGGCCGGCGGGTCTTGTGGGCCAAAAGGATGGCGATGAATTCATAAACGTGAGTGTCCAGTTTGCTGCCGAAGCCGCCGCCGATGGCCGGGCTGATGATTCGGGTGTTTTTGTCCTTGAGACCCAAAGCGGCCAGGGCCGCATTGAAATCGTTCTGGGCCAAGTAAGGGATTTGAGTGATCGAATACATGGTCAGATTGTCATCCAGGTCGAACTCGGCCACGCACCCGGACACGCCCAGGCAGCAATGGCTGACCCAGGTTGCCTGAAAACGGTCCTCGACCAGGTATTTAGACCGCCGCCGGCCTTCCTCGACGTCGCCGCAGATCAGTTTCCAGCGCAGGCTAAGCAGGTTGGACTTGGCCGGTTTGCCCCGGGCGTCGGTCTCATGGATGAGCGGGGCGTCCGGCTTGAGGGCTTCGAGGGGGTCGAAAACGGCCGGCAGCGGCTCGTATTCGACCTTGATCAAGTCGACGGCTTCGGCGGCGATGTCCGGGTCAACGGCGGCCACCGCGGCCACTTCGTCGCGGAACTGGCGGACCTTGTCTTTTTTCAGGGGCGTGATGTCCTTCATGAACCCGATTCTCATTTCAGGGATGTCCCGGCCGGTCAGGACGGCCTTGACGCCGGGGAGTTTTTCAGCCGCCGAGGCGTCGATATTGAGAATCCGGGCGTGAGCGTATTGGCTGTATTTGATCTTGCCGTGGAGCATGCCCGGCCTTTTGAGGTCGTTGATGTATGCGGCTCGGCCGGTGACCTTGTCCCGGGCGTCGATCTTGGGCAATCTGCGTCCGACGAAGCTGAGTTCCGCCATTTAGTCCTCCTTCCTGGAGGCGGCCTGGACGGCCTGGATGATTTGGGTGTACCCGGTGCAGCGGCAGAGGTTGCCGGCCAGGGCGGCCCGGATTTCTTCTTCGGTCGGTTGAGGGTTTTCGTCCAGCAGGGCCTTGGCCGACAGGATCATGCCCGGCGTGCAGAAACCGCACTGGACGGCCCCGTAGTCGATGAAGGCCTGCTGGAGGCGGGACAGGCGGCCGTCCGGTTGGAGGAGTCCTTCGACGGTGATGACTTCGGCCCCTTCGGCTTCCAGGGCCGGGGTGATACAGGAGTTGACGGCCCGGCCGTTGAGGATGACCGTGCAGGCCCCGCATTCGCCCATGCCGCAGCCTTCCTTGGCCCCGGTCAGTTCAAGCTGATCCCGGAGGACTTCCAGGAGCATCCAGTGGGGTTCCACGGCCAGGGAGACCGGTTCGCCGTTGACGGTGAAGTTCAGAATCTGCTTCATGGCTCAACCCCTCGCACCGGCGGCTTTGGCCCTGGCCCGTTCGAAGGCCAGCCGGCCCATGCGCCGGACCATGACCCTGATGATCTCTTGGCGGTACCAGGCCTGGCCCCGGAGGGAATCCCGGCACAAGGATTCGCCGCAGGCGACTCGGCCGACATCGTCCAGCACCTCGGCCGTGATTTTTCGGCCGGCCAGTCGGGCTTCGGCCTCGGGCGTGCGCAGCGGGGTGGGGCCGGCCACGCCCAGGGCGATCCTGGCCCGGCGGCAGGTCTCCAGGTCGTCTTCGAGTTCTAGGTGCACGGCCGCGCTGACCAGGGCCAGGTCCATGGCCTGACGTCTGGAATGCTTCCAGTAAGCTTGACCAAACGGTTCGGGCGGCTGAGGTATGATGAATTCGGTCAGAATCTCGCCCGGTTCAAGGACCGTCCGGCCGGGCGAGAGGAAAAACCGGCTTAAGGGCGCGATTCTTTCGCCCGAGGTCGAGGTCAGGCGGACTTCGGCCTCGGAAACCAGGAGGGGCGGGGCCGTGTCGGCCGAGGGGGCGGCGTTGACGATGTTGCCGGACATGGTGGCCACGTTGCGGATTTGGATCGAGGCCATGTTTCGGACCGCGTCGGCCAGGGCCGGAAGACGGTCGGAAGTCAGTCTTGATTTTTCCAGGCTCCGCAAAGTGGTCAGGCCGCCGATCAGAAGACGCCGGGCGTCGGCCTTGATATAGTCAAGGTCGGTCAGGCGGCGCAGGGAGATCAGCGTGTCGGCCTCGAGCCTGCGGCGTTTGGCGTTGATAATGACGTCGGTGCCTCCGGCCACCGGCACAGCCTTGTGGCCGTATTGGGCCAGAAGGTCCAAGGCTTCCTCCAGGGTGGCCGGACGAAGATAAGAAAATCTGTTCATAGACGCCCCCCGCTGAAAAGTCTAGTGGACATTTTTCTTTTTACTTCACCAAACTCGGCAGATAAGTCACCAGCTCAGGGATGAGCATCAGCAAAATGACGCACACGATGTAGGCGGGCAGAAAATAGAACGTCCCCCTGAAGACATTCTTGATCGAAACGTCCGGGGCCATGCCGGCCACCACGAAAGTGGTGGCCCCGACCGGCGGGGTGACCGCGCCCATGGTGGTGATCACGGTAATGGTCACCCCGAACCAGATGGGGTTGTAGCCGAGTTCGACCGCCACCGGGAAAAAAATGGGAATGGTGATCAAGAGCAAGGCCAGGGCGTCCATGACCGCGCCGCCGACGATGAAGATGGCGAAGATGATGGCCATGACCACAAAGTGAGGCACGGGCAGTCCGACCACCCATTCGGCGATGTTGAAGGGGATGCGGGTCACAGCCAGAAAACGGCCGAAGATCATGGCCCCGGCCACGATGACGATGACCATGCAGGATATGCGCAAGGTGTCCGCCACCGAAGCAATAAAACCTTTCCAACTCAGGCGGCCCTGGATCAGGCTGAGCGCCACGGCGAAGAAAGAACCGACCGCCCCGGCTTCGGCCGGGGTAAAGACGCCGAACAGCAGCCCCAGCATGACCAGGGCGAAGAGGATGATCATCTCAAAACCTCCGGTCAGAGCCCGGAGCTTTTCACCGAAGGTGGTCGGCGGGCCGACCGGACCCCAGCCGGGGTGCAGAAGACAAACGCCGTAAACGGACAGGACCAGGAGTGCGGCCAGGACCACGCCGGCCCCGATCCCGCCGTAAAACAACCTGGCGATGGACTGTTCGGTGGACAAGCCGATGACGATCAGGACCACGCTGGGGGGAATGACCACGCCCAGGGTGGAGCCGCAGGCGATGGCGCCGGTGCTGAGCCGGGGGTCGTATTTATACCGTTTCATCTCGGGCAAGGCCACCGTAGTCATGGTCGCGGCCGTGGCCGCATTCGAACCGCAGATGGCGGCGAAGGCCGAACAGGCCAGGACCGTGGCCATGGCCACCCCGCCCCGGATGTGTCCGACCCACTTGTAGGCCGCCCGGTACAGCTTTTCGTTCACCCCGGAATAAAAGGCGATCTGGCCCATGAAAATGAACAAGGGGATCACCGTCAGTCCGTAGCTGGAAAAAGTGGACCACAGCGTGGCCCCAAGCATATTGAGACCGGCCGGGATGGAGACCACGTAGCAGAATCCGCAGAAGCCGACGATGCCCATGGCGAAACCCACGGGCATGCCCAGGAAGAACAAAACCAGGAGCAGGATGACGATGCCCAGTATGCCCACCACGACCGGACTCACTCCCGGACCTCCTTTTTAGGGAACAAGGCCAGGAGCAGGTCGGTCAGAAAGACCAGGGCCAGGGCGGCGCAGCCCAGGGCCGTGCCGTAAACAAAGGGATAATAGATGATCCTGAGCGATTCGGTCACTTCGCCGGTTTGCCACAGGGTCCAGCCCTTGGCCCCGATCTGCCAAACGACCAGTCCGAAGAAAACCAGGCAAAGAGCGCTGTTGGCTACATTTAAAAAACGCCGGATATTTTTGGAAAAAGAATTGACCAAAACGTCCACGGCGATATGGCCGCGCCTGACCTGGGTGTGGGCCAAGGCCAAGGCCGCGGCCATGGCCCCGAAATAGCCCATCAGTTCATAGGTCCCCGGGATAGGCGCCCAGACCAGACGCAGGAAGATGTTGCCGCAAGTGAGCATAATCATGGCGGTGAGAAAGACCCCGCCGATCCAAAGCAGGAGCCGGCTGAAAAACCGGTTGATCTTTTCCAGAGCCTCCATCAGGGCCGCCTTCATCAAAAGGTCTTCAATTTCTCGAGGCCGATTAGCGAAGCCTGCCCGCCAAAGGCGGGCAAGGATCACCCCTACCGGGAGTGCTTTTTGATCAGGGCCTTGATGTCGTCGACTATAGCCTCGCCGGGCAGACCCTTGGCCTTGGCCTCTTCGATCCACTTGTCGGTGATGAATTGCAGCTTTTCATCCCACTTGGCCTTTTCTTCCGGCGACAAGGCGATGAATTCCACCTTCTGAGTCTCTTGGGACCACTGGTTCGCTTCCTTAACGTGGTTGTCCATATAGTTGCCGGTCCACTCGCACTGTTCGAAGGCCAGATCGTCCATGACCTTCTTGACCTCGTCGGGAAGCGAGTTCCAGGTGTTCATGTTCATGACCACGGCAAAGGGATAGACCACCGTGTCGGTCAAAGTGACGTACTTGCACAGTTCGGCGAACTTGAAATCCTTCATCACTTCCAGGGAAGAGAACAGTCCTTTGACCACGCCTTTCTGCAAGGCTTCCGGAGTGGCGGACATGGGCATGCCCACGTCGTTGCCGCCCCAGGCTTTGATAATCACGGCCGCGCCGCCCGAGGCTCGGATGTCCAGGCCCTTGAGGTCCTCCAGGTTCCGGACCGGGACTTTGGACATGATATTGGACGGTGCTGTAGCGAACATGGTCAAGACTTTGACCTGGGCAAACTCTTCAGGCTTGTACTTGTTGTAAAGGTCCCAGAGCACCCGGCTGCCGACCAGGGCGTTGGGTATGCCTAAAGGCAGGCTGGTCGAGTTGGTGACGATGAAACGGCCGGGCTGATAGGCCATGCACAGGCAGCCGATGTTGGCCTGACCGGCGATGACCCCGTCCATCATGTCCTTGGCGTCCAGCAGGGTGCCGCCGGGATAAGTATTAATGAGGACCTGCCCGTTGGTCCGCTTTTCCACCTCCGCCTTCCAGCGCTCCATCTGGACGCAGGGAAAAGTCGGGGCGGGCGGGAAGTTGGCGTAGCTGAGCTTGATCGGTTCCGCGGCCGTAGCCGGAACCGGCCCCAAAATCCCTAGACAAAACGCGGCCAAAAGAAGGCCGACCAGGTTGATGACAGTTTTTCCCTTCATGATTTAGACCTCCTTGGTTGTTGCAGAAAAAGAAAAAACCCCGGATCAGGTCCGATAATCGAAGACCCTCTGGCTCTTGCGTTCGCTCCGGGGCAGATCGCCGTAATTGACGATTTCCACCTGGATGCTGACCATCAGTTCTTTTCTGATCCGGCCCTGAATGTGCTCGGCCAGACTCGGGTCTCCGGCCGGGTCCCCGTCTTCGGCCCGCTCGATTTTGACGTTCATATAGTCCCGGCCGTCGTCGCCCCGGGTCAAAATCACCTGGTATTCGGACCCGATGCCTTTGATGCCGGACAGGATTTCATCGGCGTGGCCGGGATAGATGTTCACCCCCCGGAAAATGATCATGTCGTCGGACCGGCCCAGGATGCTGTAACCTGACACCTGGTTTGATACTTTTTTACACCTGGTTTGATACTTTTTTAAATTTGGAAGACACATTGTCGGCAAGACATATCGTCGGCCCTCCTCAATGCGCTACTCTCATGTCACTGCGATCAGGTTTTCGATCTTGAAACGGGCGCTTTCCTTTAGGGGCAAGTCCGTTCCGGCGTCCGAATCATAGGTCGCCTCGATGGTCAATAGCCGCCAGGGGCCGACGCCTTGGGCCAGGGTCAGGTCGTCACCGGACAGGACAATATCAATGGATGCCGCCGGCGGGTCCACGGCCACCTGATCCCGATCGTTAATGACCGTGCCGCGGGCGTCCGTCAGGGACCAGGTTATATCCTTGGGCGTGACCGCGTTTTCGTCCTCGTCCTGGAAGGCCACCGCCACCAACAGCGTGCTCTTTTCAACGGCCGTTAAATCCAGGTTAACCGGCATTTGAACTCCTAAACGTGATCGTGGGCCGCCGGGCGGCGAAGGCCATATCCGGCTTGCGGGCGGTCAGGGTGATTTCCGGCCGGCGAGCGGTGATCGTGGCCGTGACCAGGCCGAAGACCGTGTTCCGCTCGGGCCACCAGCCTTGCGGGTGCCAGGCGGCCCACCAGCCTGTCGGCCACCAGCCATACGCGGGCGCGGCCATCAGACGGTCACCGTGACCGAGG